>WLWI01005701.1_pt1 | contig 10353 bp, 4 predicted proteins | sample 6701501 | NCBI WGS metagenome assembly WLWI01 (sample SAMN12718690, study PRJNA515312) | sponge metagenome | isolation source: marine sponge | host: Mycale hentscheli | place: New Zealand: South Island, Marlborough, Capsize Point | collected 2014-11-01
CTATATATCACCTAACCGTTCCCTTCGTTAGGCTTATTTAATACAATTTTAAGAACTAAATCGATCTTTTTGCGACGTCTACGCATGCCGCGTTGTGCCCGATTTTCCCATAGACGGTCACAAATATGACTTGTTTTGAGAAAATCAGCCTAAATGCAGCAAACAATTTTTTACAGTATAACCATATGGGTCGATTTTTTTTTCTAAGTTTTTTTCTATGGCTCAAATATCGGTTAGCTCTAGCTTATGTCGCAGTTGTAAGTTCTGGCGAGATCTAGAACTCACGTTACGAGGCTAGAAACACTAGCCGGTTGGACTCGTGCACGGAGCATTGCTAAGAAATCTATTGGTGGGCTTTTCACTAACAGCGGGAAAAAACTGTAGAGCTAATTCACTTACAATTCTACATAATCTGCGTACTCATGCAACTCTTGCCATCATAGTTTCTTGAAGAGGCCTATGTGGGCATATCCCACACGAAGATGTTATCCAGAAAAGAATGAGAGGCTCGGACGTTGCAAAGGACGCCCACACGGACACCAAGAATGAAGGGCACGGAGTTGCCCATACCAGAACTCTAACTGAATGGACTTTATAGCGTAGTTGTCATTATTTAGATATTGTGTGTCACGGTCAGTAGGTGTGGCTTCATGTTTGTGATTTGTATATAAGGGTTATGCGTCTGCTCAGCCCTTCTTCTTTCTTTATCGTGCAACTCGCTGTACTTATCCTCTCCTGAGTCTATAATCCTAACCTAAGGGAAGGGAGCCAATGTGCTGGGAAGATTTAGTGAGGGATAACGAAGGGAAAGAACCTGGTGGTGGCAACCCTATAAGCCCCAGGTGTGCGAGTTCAAGAGCCAGAGCCAAGACCTGACAGTTCAACTTCCACAGCCTACATTAAGCCTATTTGACTTCTTTCAACCCGCCTACAACCGGTTTAGTCTATATAGTGTCCCAGAAACACACGGTAATAGTATACGGTTTCAAAGCACGCCCCCTGGCTTTAGCAACTCCTTTACGTGGCGTTTCACCCCCCCCCCCCGCCCCCCAAATCAGCAATAATAAGTTCAGCCAAAATACTGAAGCGTTGTAGTGCATAGGGAGAAGACAGCTTGTGCTACAGCTTCCAAAATCGGAGGAAGGCATCCCAAGGCCCCATGCAACCTACTGGTAGAAAGAAAAATAATAATAATAGAAAACTATAGATGCCGCTTTTTTAGGCCAATTTCCCCAAAACTAGTCAAGATAAGAAAAAAAGAAAAAAGAAAAAAAAAAAGGACTAAAGGCAACAAACAAGAACAATTTAATCTTACAAATAGCTATGCTCATCTTATATATCTCTCTTACCACATACATATATGCTTTACCTGCATGCAGAGTAGCTTTCTTGGAAGTTTTTACACTTTCGTTATTTCTGGCAGAATTTGATTGTACTTGTGATGGGTCAAGTTGTCCATATTCTTCTTTGTTCCCCTGGTTATGGACACCACGTGGTGACCTTGATGGACCTTGGAGTCTTCCAGTTTTATGATGTAATTCTGAATATTCGGTATCATTTTGAGGATCTACTGAGTTAGTCTTTAGTCTGTCCAATGACGAGTAATTATTGGAGTCACGAGGAGGTGGCTTAGTTGGGTGGCCAGTAACGTTTGATTTATCTCCAACTTGATGTGTGTGATCGTAAATTTTGGAAGTTGCACTCTATTAGACACACATAATAAATATAATAAGAATAACATCATCGAAGTTATCAAACGGAAAGCAGGATTGTAATAGCAAAGTGCATTAGCTACCAAGATTGTTAAAAAAAACTCTTCTGAAATACTTATAACCAAACTATGTGTGTTTGTGCTGACCCACATGTGTACACGAGTGTTGATTACACTTAGTGGACTATTTTAGCTATACAATGGTGAATTGCGTCATCTACAATGCTATTATTACTTTGTTATATAAAAGTGCAATATTAATTAAAGTCGTATAAAGGCCAAAACTTATGTGGATTTAGTAGTAGTGGTTGCAGAAATAGGTTAGAGTTATTTAATAGTTAATTAATATATAAATTTGGTAGGACACTGAAATTTCAAAGAATTCCTGCCAGTCGCTAGTCTTTATCAACAGATCACATAAAGACACCAGAGCACTTACTGTCATCAATACGATCTGATTTGTACGGGGATCAGTTTAGCTCATGTACCCAAGGGATATTTGTGCAGCTTACTCTACATCTGAAAGATTTCTTGTGTTACATTAATTAAGCCACATGCTTTAGTTTTGGATCTCCTTATTTCACATCCCTCTCTCTCTTTTTGGATTGGAAGTGGGGCGAATGGGGTAGCTATATTTTATTTGTTTTTATAAACCCTCTATTTTTCCTTCTCATTGCGCTTTGCTTCCCTCTTTTATTTCCCTTCAAATATTCCTTTGATCCTCGCGCTATTTATTTTTTTCTTTATTTCTTCTTTTTTTTACTGAGTTATTCTTAGTCTGTCCAATGATGTCTTCCTGCCTCTTTTATTTCCTATTTCTCCCTTATGCTAAACCCTATTTTTAACATGAGCATGTCCACTCATGGGTTTTTTTCAGGAGAGCAGCATCATTGGAACATAAGAAATAAGTAAGAGATGAATATATTGAACTCGATGAGAAGGGAATTAAAACTGGGGAGACAAAATTGTATCTGAAGGAGCACAAACAGCAAGTGTCAGTGTTAGCCTACAAAATACAAAACAAATAAGCTTGCAGTTAACTAGCTAAGATTCCTAATAATATATCACAAAACAAGTACTTGGCTAAAAGCTGAGCACTCATATCAATTAGAAAATACATTCTACCTCAAAATAATAACAGGCAAGCTACATTGTTTTTGAAGCTCCCAGTATGACTTCCACACTATAGCAGCAGCTAAACTTCAACTGTTCTCTGTTAAGTAACAGCTGCAGTGCATTTATAGGATAATTATAGAGGTAGACATGATCGATAGTAGATGTTGGCTGATAGTTGATAATTTACATCAGCCTTACAAACCCTCAGCACACGTGCGTGAGAGGGTTACGATACTAGTCTGTCTGTCAGTCAATCAGTCATTCTGTCACACAACAAAAAGCGTATCTCGAAGATTGCAGTGTCCTGTAAATTCAACCAAGCATCAAAATGTTGCACTGGAAAATTTAGGCTGTATGATTGTAAGCAGTAGTCCAACCGTGTTCATGTGTTTCTTTGCTTCTGGAGATAGTTTTGGATTACTCAGCGGTTTACCGGAGTGCTTGGAGTTTATACTGGTGAGGTGAGTGTCACTTGTATGCTAAGATTCTCTTATGAAAACAGCATTAACATCTATTGTTTCATTGGATGAGTTTCATATCTATTTGCTCCAGCTCTACATACTGACTTGCATGAGGCATATTCATATTGATACTACTCCAAATAAATTATTCTTTGGTCTTTGTAATAGCTGCTAATGTACAGCAATGCCATGGGTTTATTTGCAATGAAGCTTAGAGTAAAATTGAAAAAAATTGTTGTTTATAATTATTCTACAGATACAATTTATTTTAATTCATATTTAGCTAAACACAATATTTGAATATTTAAAAAGATGTGGCTGTTGAAATGAAACGGCACATACTGACACTCTATAATGTAGTCCTAATAATAATATAGGAATAAAGAGAAAATTATTTAACTCTTTTACCTTTATTAAACAAACATGACTTCAAAGTCAACACAAAAATGCAAAACATCTCTTGCCTTTTTCTTTTCATTCTGCATACGGCGCTTTAATTTATTCTCTTTGAGATTTCCACTGTCAGATTTTTTATCATCATCAGGTAGTTTTTCTTCAGATAATGTACTTTCCTTATCTATTTCAGAATCCTAAACAAACAAAAAAAATTTAGTAGACAGTGACCAAATATAAATTGCTGGATAAACTTCAGATATTTGACACCCATACAACTTCAAGTATTACAAAAATTAATATGTTTCATTTTTGGGCCATAAAATACCATTTTCTCTTATTGTTTTACAAAACAAAAATAATATCAGTTAGGACTAAAACTATGACTATAAAATATACCAATTATTTATACCATTTTTGTTTTACAAAACAAAAATAATATCAGTTAGGACTAAAACTATGACTATAAAACTCACTCAAAGCCTTGCTACAAAAAAAAAATGCAATGAAATAGCCATAGCTGAACACATTGGGAGAATAATGTTGACACAAAAATGAGACAAATGAAGTATTTTAGTCATTCATTTGTAACACTTGATACCCACACTTTCCACCTCCCCTACCCTTTTTAATCATATAGTGTCACTTTCCTGAACCCATTTGGGAAGCAATACAGTACAAGAGAGATACAGTAACTAGAGCTAGTTTGAACCCATACAACTTTAAAGTACTATTACAAGAACTTTTGTTGGGCAATAACATTATCAATTATTTACACTGTCTTCTCTTATTGTCTTACTAAACAAAATTAATATCAGTTAAGGCCGAAACTATGACTATAAACCCACCCATACCCGTGTTATTTGGTGGTTAAAAAGTAGATATGCAATATACTAGCCATGGTTAAATATATTTGGAGAATAATACTTACACAAAAATAGGACCAATAAAATATTTCAGTCATTTCTCTGTTACTTCTGATGCTAACATCTCCACCCCCCACCCTCCATTTTCAATCATATAGTTTATATACAGTAATTATGACTCTTTCTTGGACCCATGTGGGAAACAATATAGTACCAGAGGGTCCCAAATCGAATATCCTATCTGTTCAAGCAATACCTGAACAGAACCTTGACTTGCTTATCGCAACTGTGACTGTTTACATTCCTAATTTCTACCTCTTGTGCTCATACTTATTGATAGCTATTATATCTCATTCACCCAATCTCCATTCCTAGCTGGCTCTTTGTTTCATAGCTTGTTTTGTCTCATGGGGCCCTGTTCTGCTCTGCCTATTAAAGGGTAGTGCAACTTTTTCTCTCATACTACTTCTATCAGTGTTACTACCACTATTACTACTTTAGATATCAATTTATTAAAATATTCTCATGTGTCAGTAATGACGCCAACAATGGTGTGTGTATTGATGAATAATTTGTGAGTTGAGCCCAGTTGGTAAAGCATGGCCTCATATTGAATGGGAAAAAATCATCACATTCTGTGATTGAGGAAACGAAAGCTATTATAAATGACAATTAATTGTAGCTAAAGCAGGTGAAATCCATGAGGAATAGTTGGACAAGGCAATAGAAAGCCCTGAGGACAGAGAGCTCGAGAATCAGGAGAGATTGACCAAGAGAATAGGGTATCCATGACTCAAAAAGAGAGCTGAATAGAGAAAAGTTAGAGATAATTTAGGAAGAAAGAGAGTAGGAGAGTGAAACTGATGTAAATCAATCAGGTAGCAGGGAATGATAAAAAGATATTGTCATAATTTTGAAAGTACTTCAAGTGGTACTTGCTAGTACAATATCTGGTCGCTTAGTACCGGAACACGTGGGGTTACTAGTATAGGATAGTTCTGCTGTGGGATCAGCATGGTAATTGTGGGAGTTGAGTCACTATTCCCCTGTCATTCATAGGTAATGAGCTAATTACACGTGATAATACATATTTATTTAAAAATACTTGTGCATGTTTATAATAGTACAGAGTGGCAATTTGGTGCTTTCAAAGTGGGTAAGATTGCTAGTGAATTAAATATAATGTTTGCTTTACCTCTAAATAGCTACAATTGTTTTCTAGAATTTTACACTTTTTAATAACCCTTAATAGTTGAATCTTCAATCTTCTCTATAGCCTTTTTAGTTGCTTACTTCAGTATAAACATATCTCGAAGATGGCAGCCGCCTGAAGATTAAAACAAGCATCAAAATGTTGCATATTTTTTCGACAATTTTTTTACAGAAAAAGCTAATTATTTTTAGGCCATGCGATTGCTAGTGATTGTTGGTAACGCCTTCTACTGTCACACTCTTCAGTTTTACGTCCTAGTCTCAGTAGTTTACCTATTAGAGTTCCCCGTTGAAACTACCTGTTAGGTGAGTGTTTCTTGTATGTTTTGTTATGAAGACAGCATTTACGTCTACCGTTTCATTACAAGAGCTACATACTGACTACCATGAGCCACATATCGACTTGCATGAGCTACATATTGATACTACACCAAATAAATATTATTCTTTGGGTCTTTGTAATAATTAGCTAGCTGCTTTATGGTAATGCTGAGGGTTCACACCTTTGGTGCTTCTTTTAAAGAAGCAAAATTGTGTGGGTGTACTTTCGTGTGTTTATTTCCATACAAAAAACAAACAACTTGGCTAAACCAGTTGAAGGTTTTGGCCTTTATATATCTTAACCCTTTCATCGCCGGAACTGCCACATGGCGGTTTGAAGTATTGCATCAAGAAAATCATTGGTTATTCTCGTCTGTGATACCTCACTCGAATGCCATAGCTACAAGAAGTTAAGTTATTTAGCTAGTCAGTGATGTTTGAACTTCTTGCAATAATATCTCTAAGGCCAGCTTTCGAAGTTCGAGTTTAGACTGAAAAAAGTCTAAATTATTAGTTCTGTGTACATCAATATCTGATAACAATATTTTATAGGGTTACTTCAAAATGACGACTGGGCTGTCAAATTGTAGAGGTAGTATACCTATATAACAGCAACTTCGGGATTTTAGATGGTGAATCTAGTAAACCAGAAGGTGCAGAAGATATTTGTGCTTACATGAGCCATTGAATAACAAAGAGAGAGAGTTTCTCTGTGAAGGAATCCAGGCGTTTGATTACAGCTTTAGAAGACAAAAAGCAAATGTGAAGATTGGCATGAGGATCAAGAAGTTATACTGAACTCAGAATTAGTTGCACACAGTTTAGTATCATAATATGAAAATATTTGCACTTTCTTTTTCTTTTATAGACATTTTGTTTGACAAGTTTAAACATTTTTTTGTGACTACTCTGACAATTCAGCTATGCAAGGGTTTAATTACTCTAAGCCAAAAATGCAGTAGCACGTATGTCCAGTACCCAACATAGATGGTTCTTCATTCTGGGACTGTGGGATAGATTCATTCAATAAAATTGAAGAATTGAAAATAATAGGCATGACAGTTGGCACTAGTAGTCATAATTTGTTATTGCCAAATTCAACTACATGAACCAAAACTTTCCAGAGTACGATGATCAAAAAAAAATCTAAATGAAAGTTCATCTGCTGAAATTGTTGAGAGTTTTGAAAATTTTAATCGAAATTTGAAATTTCACAAACACGATAATGCATTCTGTAAAGAATGACAGGAAAAAACCAACAAATAAAAACAAGAGTGATTGTTGCATTTTTATTCCAAGTCCATATATAATATTATAATAACAAATAACAGATAATTTTTATCCAATTTCTGGTAGTTTCATGTACAAATATAACCTCCAAAAATTACTATTAAAGAACCCCTCACCTTAGAGATATAACCAAATTCATGATTACTTCCAATTGTAGGTGGGGCTTAGTAATGATGTATATAGGGGAGCAGCAACTGTATACTTGGTTTGTTTAGTAAGCCTATGGCTGTGGGCTTGCTTTAGCAAACAATGTCTGATGAGTCTGAGGCAGAAGAAAGTAGCCAGTATAGATTAGACTACAGCTCACAGATACAGTGATGATGGTAGCAATATTGCCAGATTTCTTAAAACTATGAGCCAACCACTAGTGCCTGAGTGTCTGATCATACTTCAAATCATAGGTGTAGAAACATTTTCTTAATAGGGGAGAGGGGAGGGGGGAGGCACAACATGACAAGGACAAGCATATACTTGAGGTAGTGTATCCTCATGCAAAGATATTTGAGCTAGTTCCAAGTTAATGATTTATCTTCACACTAAATTAAGGAACTCCCTCCTATCATTCACATGAACTTTAAAACTTGGCACCGTCTAATAATTGTTCTGTCTTCTGTCTCAAAATTGTAATTAATGCATGGCATCTATAAATACATAGGAAGTTGAAATATTGGGGGGGGGGAGCAAACCCCCCCTCCCAGTTCCAACACCTATAGTACAAATGGTAATGCTTCAGATGCCAGCAGTGATAACTCTGATGACTTGCTGTGAAAACATGGTAGTATAAATAAACTATTTACACAATAACTAGTGTGATTGTTGGTGTATTGTAAGGACCGTAACATTAGTGAATAACGTGTGAGTGTTGTCTTTACTATGTTGGACCTATCACAACTGTGAATCAGAGAAGTTAATTTTTCTTTGAAATAAGGTAACTTTCAGCAATAGCTACTAGGATGGTTGTTTAGAACAGAGATATTAATAAGCAGCTCAGGGCAAAGTTACCATCTTTACACAATGCAATGGGGCATCTAGTGAAGTAATCAGCAGAAAAAAAACTGATTTTTTAAAAGCAACTACATCATAATTAACTAATGTAACCATGAGAACTGAAACACTACGTACGATCGTTATCAACTCATAAATTAATAGTGTCACAAATAGTATAATTGAATCCAGTGTACTACTTGATATAGTTACATCAGTACCCTTCTCCTATTCTCTTTCTTCTTGAGTCATCTCAGCTCTTCTTGACTTTTTCTCATTCAACTCTTTCTTCTTAAGTTAAGGATTCCATTCTCCCTTTGTCTATATCTCTCTAGCTTCTCAAGCTCTCAATCCTTCTATTCATGATTATGGATATAGCCTTGGTGAAGCTATTCTCTTGCATCTTTCCAGAAGGATATCTTGAACATTAACGTTTTATAAGTAAGTGCTTTGAAATATTATAATCGTCCAGTTTCTTGACGTTTCTTTCCCATGAGCCATCCCTGTAGGTTCTTTGTACAGGGAGATCAATGTCTCAGTAAACCTCTTCTCTTCTTTACCTGCCTTCAACACGGACTCACTGAGTTTCTCATTCTACCAATCCCCTATGTCCCTCTCAGTTTGATAAAGTTGACTTAGTCATAATTGGCACCGCCAAAACTCGCGTAGCTTCTCAAGATGGCTACTTACTTTCCGTCACTATTATTTTGTCCTCATACTAATGCCTAATTATATTCTCATTTTGCATACAATTCAAGACTTTCTATACTCTAGAGGATGTTTCTAGAGTGATTGTGTGCATGCACACAAAACACTTGTACTCAGAAGAAATAATAGAGGCAAACACCAGTCTCACTTCACCAATTAAAATAATCATACAAACACAGCTAGATGGATGCTGATTTAACTCAGATGTGTACTGCTGCAGTATGTCAACGTTAATAATCCTTCAGCAACTCAATGCCTCACTGTCTTTGACCACACCATCTTTAGCCTGTGCTGCCCCTCTTTACAGCCTTACAAGCAGACTGCTGTATGGAACTGTGCACTTGTTTAGCATGCTGGCTTCCTTTCCTGAACACAATCCTGCCTGCCTGCCTGCAGGGGTGCTTCTGTAGTGCCAGCTTATACTTGCTTCCTATCTCACATCGCTAACCAGTAGCTTATCTGGTCGACAGGTTGGAGTTATCTTTTTTCGCGGGAAAACCAACAGATTCAGCGTGTTTGCATGGGCGTTTCCTGTGTATTCAGCTAACCGCTGGTGGTTCTATGAAATATCCTACTTCTGTGTCATTTTTTCTAGTAAGATTAGACCATAAATTCTAAAGCTTCCTGTTTATTAGAGTCTGAGGAAGGTCCACACAAATATTTTCTTCTAAAAATCTGTAATAAAGCTACTCATGGAGGCCCCTCCCTTGGGCTGCGATGGAAAAGTGTGGTTAGTTTTGAAGTAATGGAGTGTTTGCTAGTTTCTTAGTATTGATTATTGTAATTAGACTGTATCTGGCCCTGTAATAGGTATAGTTCATCCTAGAAAAGCACGATAAGAAATACTTTGATCAGTGGTAGTGTACTAAAACTGACACATAACTTTGAAAGTATAAAAATTAATATCAGGACTTGGAATAGGAAGTATAAAGTTAACTGTGGGATTTTGGGGAAGTTCTTAATGCATTATCGCCGGAAATTAAATTCGCGATTACGTGCGCGTACTCCGAAATTGTTTTAAAGATATCGTGACCGTCACCTCAAGGCTTGAACCGCCTGAGCTTTTTCTTGTCTGGAGGCAATACGCTTCGAAGTAACCGACGGCGATGTATTAACTGATTGAAGCTAAAGCCCTCCTCTACCCGCGGGCTAAGTTTAGTTTATTTTCTAGGCGTTTGAAGTGTATGAAGTGCGCACTCATTGGAAACTACAAGCTTCAAGGTAAGTATACCATTGTTAGCATCAGTATTGTAAAAGTTTAGGCTAAGACCTCATGTTTCATAGCTATATA
>WLWI01005703.1_pt1 | contig 10352 bp, 5 predicted proteins | sample 6701501 | NCBI WGS metagenome assembly WLWI01 (sample SAMN12718690, study PRJNA515312) | sponge metagenome | isolation source: marine sponge | host: Mycale hentscheli | place: New Zealand: South Island, Marlborough, Capsize Point | collected 2014-11-01
TCCATTGGATACCCGAGAATATCACTCGTCTGATTGGTGGTATTTACGCTCGTGCCTGCGGCACTCGCGTAAATACTAAGCCAACAGACTCGTGATATTCTCCTGTATCAAATGAATAATATATATACATTATTGTAGGTCTCTTCGTCCGAGAGAAATTCTGAGTAGGCATGTCAGTTTACCTTCGACAAGGCTACGGAATGTCCCTTTGTGATGAGCAGACATGTAACGTAAGCTGAAATGTAAACGGTTTTATGTCTAGTAGTCCAGTATGGTGGCATCACATGTGGCCAGCATTGTTACAAATGTTTAGGAAACACACACATGGCAGTGTAATAGCATGCACACGTGCAAATTATGTGTAGTCTACATAATATGTTAAGGCAACACACATGTGGCATATTGGTGACGTGCATGCACGCAATTTGCATACATGCCCAACTTAATGGTTTACGTATGTGTACTACCAACTTCATATTGGTGCATGCTTGAATTGGGTGCCCTGGTCAGACGGAACTTCACGAGGGATACCAGTCTGGGAACAGATCTGTGGCATATGTATTTTTGTAAGGGAGGGTCAAAAGGTTGTAGGTGCATGACTAGTTTGGATAACTTTCCATTGGTCCAGCACAGCTACTGACTATGAGTCTTTCCGAGATTGGATTCTTGTGAATCTTTTTCAGGAAGTATAGCTGTTGGGTCCTGGGTGAAGTGTCTGTCGGGAAGATGAGAAAGTCTTGGAAGACGTTGTCAATGATACGTTGGTCGTGAATTAATTTAACCAAGGCATTGATAGCTAGGTGGAGTTGTGATGTCGGGTTCAACTGTATTTTTTCATACACAGTATTGTCCGACAAGTGGTTGTTGCATGCTTGAATTGTGTAACCTGATCAGACGGAACTTTACGAGGGATACCAGTCTGCTGGGACCAGATCTGTGGCATTGACAGCCGGCCGGGCCACTCGGACCAGGGTTCCCGGCCGGGCCACTCGGACCAGGGTTCCACCACTTTGTGAGGCCCCAAACTTAATGAGTAGACATGGCACAATATCAATATTGCCGAATTCGTATTTTGGTGGGTGTGGCACATTGACAAATTAGTGTGACCACACGGTTCGGATGGTTTCTGTTGCTTTATATATTGAGTGTTACTTACCTGAAGCTCCACACTAGCCCGATTTCTTCCGCAGAAGACAGTGGTCAGTAAATGCAGGTGTCTGGATGAGAGATTTTTATAATGTTTATTATTATTTTACTATCAAACATGGTCACTGAGCTAATTTACTTACGATAATAAATATTTCCATTACATATCGATACATTAAACATTGGTAGCTAGTTAATACAAAATACAATTACATTTTGAAGCTAGGGCGTACACTGTATATGCATCCACTAACTGCATTAGTTACTTCCACTTCTGTTCCCATTGGCCACACCTACTTTCTGGCTTGGCCACTTAAAAAATAATTGGCAGAGCCACCTGGCTTGTGTGCAGGGATTTATACGCTAGGGGAGGCGGAGTTTTGTAGCGTCACAAAAATATTTTAGCCACATGAAAATGGTGATGTCATGACTATGAAACATTATTCATAGAAAATTTCAGTCAGGGTAAAAAACATTTAGGGGGGAATTAAATTTGGGTGGGGGAAATCCTGACCGTCAAAAACCCTGTGGTATGTACTTGTCTCTACCTTCTACTACAATACCTGATCGTTTGTCTGCATTTTATGATTAATGATTGGTCTAGTTCCTTGAGAGTATTTCTCCCACTATTTGTTAGGTTAAATCGAGTCGCTAAGGGTATACGGTTATCTATTGTACTTAACACGTTTCAGGTGTAGTGCAATCTCAGGGGATATTACAGGTGGTTCCCACACTTGCTCTTAGAGCGGAAGGGATGGGGCTCTCACTTCTGTGGCTGGTTCCTGAAAAAGGTATTCTTATCCTAGGATCGCTCGAATCTGGAGATGGACTAGTCTGATGGCGATTCTCTATGAGTCAACTGTGGTCGAACACAAGTGCTAACTGAGTGATCTGTACTGTGTGTTTGTGTGTTTGTGTGATAGGTGTTTTTGTGTGTTGTATACACTGATGTCAATGTGATTGTTTGTTGTTTCTCTCTGAGGGACTTTAGGAATCTACTTTTCACTTGCATGCTCATTTATCTTGTTTCTGTATTTATTACGTCTCTGTTGTGTCTTTCGTTGTTGTTTTTTCAGAGTTGTGTTGCATCATGTATTGTTTAAAATTTGATTAAATTTTTATTATTCTATAAATTACACTACTGTGGTAATGTTGGTGGGAGTTACACGAGAAAGTGATCGATTGCTCATGAAGTACTTGAGAGAGAATGTGAGTCCATTGATTCTCCGTGGTTAGTGAGGTGAGGTGATGACGAAACTACACTGGGTGCAGGTCCTGCCTTCAGAAACCTGTTGCTACTGTCCTGGAACACTGGGAGCTAGGATCACTCTCTTTGGATTTTTTATTTTATATTTAAAATTCGCCTATGTTTCAACTAGGAATGTTTTGATTAGCTGTTGAGAGAAACGTGTCAGTTCTTTGCCGGTTAGGATGCTCTAGCATAAGTGTGCGTACACCTTGCACCATATACTACAAGAATACACTGGGTATGCTCCAGCGACACATTTTATATGTATGGTATACACTGTGTGTCTATAAGGCGTAATCAGAGAACGCACATGCACACACATAATAATAGCTGCCCATTATTGTAAACCGGTTGCAATTAATGGCTAATTTTCTCATCATTGCTCTCAGCATTCACAAGTGGAATGTAAATCTCTACTGGTTATATATATTAATGCTCTTCCAGTTGATATAGAAACAGAATGTAGTGGCATATGAGTCAGTGCTGGTGGTGACAAATTACCACATCAAAGGTTATTGAGTCCACTTGCTTTAATGTTGGGTGGTGTATGGGTCAGGTGTATACCTGTGATTACTGGTCATAACAGCTGAACTATATTACCTGTTTTCTATGCTAATGCTTTTTTTAAATTTTTTTTTATTGTGTGTGTGCGAGGCTTGGTGGTCACAACTGTGGGCCAGGCAGCTAGTGTCCACTGAGGACTCCTTGCACACCGTTTGCTGTTGGCCCTATGGGCAAGCTTGGCCATCTAACAGCTGCTACTTCACAGGACAGGACAGGTGTGTGTGTGTGTGTGTGTGTGTGTGGATGCAGACTTCCTCATATTCCAAGATTATCAATTCACACCTTTTTTTTTTCTTCTTTAAGATAGAGTTATTGAAAGGAAATTTTGTTGTTTTAATAATTAGGCAAACATTTTTTCCTTTTGTTTTAATGTTAACCATAAGCGTTAGTATTAATTCATTTAATTAAAGCCAAATATATAGATTAATAATTGGCCAAGGGCCAATGCTTTGAATCAGCAAAAATTTTAAATGTTGGATTAGTGGCATGCTCCTGAGAGTTCAACCTTAACTTAGGGATTTTAGCAAGAAGTTGTAAACATCAGTTAAATATAATTATACATAGGTTGCATGGCTGAGACTTCTGTTGTTTTTTAACTAATAAATATTCAGCAGCAGTAAGAGTTAAAATAAAACAAAAAAAAACAACTGAAAGACTTTTTTTCTGTAAATTTTTAATCCAGTGTAACAAGTAATATGATAATAACCTATAAACTACAATTAGTGGCAAAAAACAAAGAAATAAAAATAGTCTAATTGTGGTCAGTGGATGTGGTTGAGATGAATGGGGACAATATTTAGATGTGGGGTGAGTAGGGATGCCATCTGCTTCTTGCCTGTGACTTCACACCATAAGGCAGGGACCATCTAGGAACCATTCAGCATTGACCTTGCTCCCTGGACCTATTAAGCAATGAATGGAGGTGTGAAAGTATGTTCTTTTATTTATTTTATAAATCACTGTAATGACTTATTTTATTTTAAGTATAAGTAGCTTATCACTACAAATATTCTTACTATGCAGTAATATGTAATTGAAAATAAATTGGATAGACAGAACAAATAATATTGTTTATAGCTACAGGTGACACAATAGCAAGAGTTCCTTTACAAGCATTTTATTACTAATTATCAAGATAAGGCCTTACAATGGAAATGTAACAAACTCCAGGTTACTGAAGGTAGCTGGTTTGATGCACCATTTATAAGCTTACCTGACTTTACAAATGGATTAATTGCTATTTTATTAAAGTTCTTTTAGCTTCATATTTTATGCTGTTTTTTTTTTTAACAAACATGGCTCTGAAAAATGAAATGACCAAAAATAAATTTTTAGAGGTTGCACAAAAACTTGTTATGATTCCAATGTGCAATCCCCCTCACTTGTTTTGTTGTAGTTTTTTTAAACTCTAAACTGAAGTATTACTAGAGTTGATGAATATAATTAAAATGCACACACCACAGTATGTATATACAATCTCCTGCTATAAATCTCTATTCAAACATGACCACCAATTATTCTCAAGATTTAATCAATTCTAATTTTGCTCTCCCAAAATGCTAACTTTGATCTGTAGACAGTCCCAGATATTCAATAAGTTATGGAATTAAAGCAAGTGTTCAGGAAGTACAAATTTAACTGAGTAAAAAGTTTAATTTAACTGTTACAACATCCATGTCACTGCTTTACATGCCCGCACTCGCCAAAGAAAAAGCCACAATCGTAAAGCGAGGAGGTAGTGCGCTCTTGGAATTTGAAACCACCGACTCAGAAAGCCCCTGATATGTGGGTTTTCTTGGTCTGCCACGGAAGGGTGTTCAAGCAGGCGCGTGAAGTTGCCGGAGCTATAAAAGCATGGCATTTTCTTACTCACAGAGCATTGTCTGTGTTTGCTGGAAATATCACGATGGCATATCAGCTGAGTGGTGCTACGACGATCCCACACAGCGTCTGCGGACTTTCCCGGGAGCTAGAGAAGCTGAAAGCAAAGGCTCTTACTGCCTTTCACGGGGAAACTTCCAGGAGCTATACCACAACATCGAGCAGAACAATTTCTCCGCGGAATCCCACCTCGAGCTGCAGGACCTGTGGCTCCAAGCCCACTACCTTGAGGTCGATGTGAAGCGGGGGAAAGCCACTGAATGCGGTGGCGAGACACCGCGTGAAGAAGAAGTTACCACCGCCCAGAACTATTTCGGACTGAGAGAAGACGAGGTACTCTGGAGAGTTCCGGGGTAGTTCTGAGGCGGAAGTTGGAGGAAGATTCAGATGAAGACGAGGTTGCAGGGGAAGGATACTCGGATTCTCCGAGAATTGGATAGTGTGTTGGTAGAATTTAGTTCATTTCAGCCATATTTCATAAATAATTTCTTTCTTTCTTCAGGCCTGCGAAGATCACCGTGGTCACCTTCGATCCCGCCGATTTACATGCTGATTATGAGGAGTATCTGTCGAGGATTCCTGAAGCTAGACTGCCTCGGAGAATCCCAGTATCCTTCCCCTGCAACCTCCTCACCATCTGAATCTTCCTTAAGGACTGCCCCAAGCAGTACACATGGCCCACCACACCCAATGCTTACGGAGCATTACTACTACCAGGCTAACCTGTACAGCCAGATGTGGTGGGCCATGTGTACTGCTTGGGGCAGTCCTTAAGGAAGATTCAGATGGTAAGGAGGTTGCAGGGGAAGGATACTGGGATTCTCCAGGCAGTCTTCTTTAGCATCATTTGTTAACTTCATTACCATTTTGTTGAACCTCACACATCAATTAGCACCTCCACAATCTTTTGATCACCTTGTTAATCATGTAATATTAGTGATAGCAATACACAATGAAAGACAACAATTACTTGTTACTTGGGAAATAGCTAGTAAAATGTGAAACTTTGGTAGATATTTTGGCTAATTGGTAGTATTCAGCAAAAGATTTTAAAAAATTAATTAAAAAAATGCATAAATCATTCCTACTTGGCCCTCCCACCCTACAGGGAGCATTCGTTGGGACGAATGGGTACGATGATTTGATGTGCTACCAGACTAACCCACGCAGCCAGACAGCTCAAAGTGGATATTGTCCACTTACTTTCCTCCTTCCTTCCCAACATTACAGTAATGAACATAGAAAGAAACCTTTTTAGTATCAGTTGTTTGTTAATTCATTTCATTTTGTTGACCCTCACACATTAATTAGCACTTCCGACGATCTCTTTGATCACCTTATTAATGAAGCACCAAAGGTGCAACCGTTAGCGCTATTAAACACTACCTAGCTATTGCAATATAATCTCCTTCCAAAAGAACAAGCAATCTGTTAGCTATTTTAATGAGGCATCAAAATAGTTCGACCAATGAAAATGGTACATGGAAACGCTGTTTTCATAAGAGAAGAAGCTAGTCTAGCCATTTTCAACGCGAAGCTTCACTTCTTTCAACTCTGTTAACTTCCCTGAGTATAAATCAAACTACACCGCTGGCTGCAAGAAATTATTTGCTCACGTGATTATAACGTGACGCTAGGGGCGTTGCCCATAAAAGCTGGTACTTACCGCGGAGCTGAAAGCTTCGCGATTTCTCAACGATAAACCCGAAATTAAAAAAAAAAGTAGCACAATAAAAGGTCCTAAATCTTCGTCCTGAGTAAGTTCATACCTAAATCAACTGTTAATTGTCAGTATTCTTCAAAATCAGAGCGTGACAGACAGTATGACAGACAGACAGACAGACAGACAGACAGACAGACAGACGGACAGGATGACTACTATAACCCTATGGCGCATGCGCGCTGAGGGTTAATCATACAAAAATACTTATTATTGACTCTAACGTCCTGATTCAGGTCCTAATGGTGCGTACTGCAGATATTACGGTCCCTGTAGAAAAAGTTCTAGGAGTGTGAGAGCAGCAAGCAAGAGAAGGTTTGATCAGTTTGTGACTGGCATACTGTTCTGTGTTGAAACCACTTATTTACATAGCTTTTTTTTTTTTTTTTATACATTAAAATACTATATATAAATAGCTATATGATGGAAAAGAAGAGAAAACATCTTTTTCATGAAAATTTGTACAAAATTCTAACAACTAAATAATAATCACAGGTAAAACCTTGACACTTAGTTGCTAGGGAACTAGAACCACATAATCATGTTCATTTAGGTCCACAAGTTTTCCATTAATATATAATTGTTGGGGAGTTTATGAAGATAATAAAATATTTTAATGTTCATAGCCCTTTCCAAATTCTGGGGAAAATAGATAATGGTGAAAGGGTTAAGTTTCTCTTGCATGAGCCAAATAGTTGGTGAGATTAAGCATAAAACATACAGTCCCATCAACCAGAACTCAACAGTCCCATCACAAGATGTCATTTGACCCTCGCCATAATTAAAACAATAATTAGAGGGTGTAAAGGCTGAGGGAATAAACAACAATTACATTCATAATTACTTCCATAGTATAATTATTCAAACGTTTCATTTTATTTTCTCACTTTTTTTTAAAAAGTCACTCATGAAGGCTCCATAGAGCCGAAACGTTTGAACTATTATTATAGACTAGCTAGTACTTTGCCACACAATAGCGCTTGAGGAATTGCAAAGTGAGAAAGCAATAGCATAAGTTATTTTGCTCAGTTATCGTTCTCTACCATTGGTTAAGGTTATCTAAGTTTTCCTCTCCTGTTCTTTTTTATCTGAGTTTTATCTTAGCTTTTCTTATTCCCTTCCTTTCTTCAGCTCTTTTTTCTTGAGTCAATCTCTCTGTCCTACCACCTTGATTGTGGACGAAGGCAACATCGTTAGCTGTTGTCGTTACTGACGTACAAGCGTATTGTTATATCGATACTACAAAAGTTAAAATTAAGATAATTTATTATGTAGCTATATATTGTACGTAGTAATAATGGATCTTGATGTAATATTAAGTTATTTTACTATCGCTTTCATCCTTGGTCGTAACTCGTGATACCTAATATTTTTAATCAGTGAATGAGTATTAATCTAAATTGAATCCTGTCTTTCGTTTGTAGTGTATGCCTGCGTGTGCAACTAGTTTCCAGTGTATAGGAATGTATTTTTTTTCTTCAATTACTGAATCCATTTTGGAAGTTCCATTTCTTGTATGATATTTTCGATGAATGCAATGTTTTCCCCCCTTTATGCTGGTCCACCAAATTGAGGCCCATGTGAAATATGCTCTGTCCACACATCAGGGATTTGCAACTGTTGCATTGTCTATATCTTCCGCTAAGCTTATCTAATTTAGGATAATGAAAGTTTATTTTAAGGTCCATCATTTAGAGAGAGCTGAGGTTTCTTCCCTGTGGCTAAACTCTCAAATTAATGTTGTTTTTTACCACACTGTCTTGACCATTCTATTTCTGCATTATACTACAGTATGTGTTCATGGGTACTGGCTCCAATCTAGAGATCCAGAATCACTGTGTAAGTGAATATGTTTAAGAGATTATACCTCTTGGAGTTCGATAAACTGTTTGTAACAATTTCTTGGTGGGATCTGCTTGCAGAGTATAAGTTCAATTTCGTGATTCCAGTGTGTTTTCATTTTTCTACTGCTTTTCTTTAAAGTGGGATTGTGGGTGGAGCTGCCTTTGATGTCTGTGACTTAGACCAGCTGTGAATGATGGCTCAAGAAGGGGCAAAATTTTTATCATTGAGTTACCTGACATTGCTGAAATGATGGCAAGGTGAGTGTTCTCTAGATCGTGTGTTAATACAGAAGGCTCGGTTCCAATAGGTCTACAATGTTAAAATGTATCACCAACACTCAGAGCAATTTGTGGCTCTGGCTAGCTTGTTGTGAACCTGGAACAAAAAGAAGTGTGTGTGTGTTTATGTGTCAATAATAAAAATACATGCTAATGTGTACGTCAAGTAATCAGATGTCACTGTATGTGAGACCAGTACTATCACAAGATGTTGACAATCTTAGTGATCTGAATGCTAGTCTTAGTCCGTATTCTGGCAAGTTTCTGAAGGCCGATCTTGGCAACAAAAATTGCCGATTTAATTTCTGGGGTAGAACATTGCAGTAACAAGGAGTGACTGATGCAGTAACATTAACACATGATCATGTGACTGTTCTGTTGGAAGATGTCTATTATTCCAGCTAAATTTATTTGGTGTAATTATGACCTTCAATGACAATTATTATCAGCTGTGTCTAGTTCAGTTCTAGTTAGGAGGTTTATGCCTCCATGTATTCTATATAACGATAAACCTAGCTGATGTATTTTTTTGTATTGTGATAGAGGAACTTTAAACTACTTAGGAAAGAGGGACACTATTAACTTAGTGTCCCCGCCTTGAGGACAAGAACACTTAGTGTCCCTCCAATTACGTTGTTAGGAGCAGTCACTACGTTCTAAATCAGTTAGCTGCTGTGCAGGTATCGTGAACCACTGTTATTAGGGTCCTGAAGGTCCTAGGTTGTAGCGTCCTGAGCGCTTGCCTAACTATTATTTAGAATCCCACCATGTGTTTAAAATATAACTGCAAATATCTGTTTGCAATATGAATGCTTGTAGCCACATCTAATGGCAGAACTTCCTGTAGCTCATTGTGAAATAACATGTATGTATATTACATTGAGTGACAAAGAGTTTAGTTACATGTATTTAACTTACAAGTGCAAGATATGTTACAATATTCATACTAACAGTAAATTCTTCTCGTTCTGAAAGCCAATATTATAATTATTTCAACCGAGAATGACTGAATCTTGAAAGAATATTCATCGAAATTATTTATTATGATGTGATGATAGGGTGACCTTTTCCACAATAGTTAGTATCCTATGCAAAGCCAACAGCTTCATATTTTCTCAAGCATCAGCTCAGCCTGAAATTGAAAAAAAAAATGCATAAAGGTCTTTTAAATTGATGTTCTGAGTAATTTTATGCCTAATTCTATGGTATTGTTAGTAATCTCTAAAATCAGAGCATGACAGACAGACGGACAGACAGACAGACAGACAGACAGACAGACAGACAGATGAACAGACAAGGTGACTGTGATAACCCTCTCGCTCATGTGCATTGAGGGCTGATAATAATAAGAATAAATTGTAAAGATTTCATGTATTAATATTAACTTAATCTTTTTTCATTTAAAATCATATACATGCCAGGGTTTCATACAGGGGATTTTTTCTGGGGGGGAGGGGGCGGGGAAGAGTTTAGGAAGGAGGGGGCCACACGATTGTTTGACCACACCCACTTTTGCTGAAACCACACCCATTTGATTAAAAATTGTCTCAGGTCTAGAATTAGTGGCATCAATCTTGGAAGACTAATGCGTATTGCAATTGAACAATTGAAGGACCTTAATTAACTGAAGTGAACTTTCACCAAATTAATATTAGATATATACAAACAA
>WLWI01005704.1_pt1 | contig 10351 bp, 10 predicted proteins | sample 6701501 | NCBI WGS metagenome assembly WLWI01 (sample SAMN12718690, study PRJNA515312) | sponge metagenome | isolation source: marine sponge | host: Mycale hentscheli | place: New Zealand: South Island, Marlborough, Capsize Point | collected 2014-11-01
GCCGACGGAAGGGAACGGTTAGGTCTATTATAGTGGGAACGACTTAAGCTACGACGATAAAACTTGGAGAGCTCAATATCTGGACGCCGACAACTCTGTAAGTGCAAAAAAAATTTTTTTCGAAGGGGCTGCCGCGTTGTGCCCGGTTTTCCTGTAGACGGTCACATATATATATACACACACCACAATCTCAATTGAGACTCGTTAGTGAGAGTCTCAGTAAAACATGTACATCTAAATACAGTAAAACAAGGGTTATGTGAATGTTCCGAATACTCTTTTCTACTACTTGGTTTTCAAAAAGTGGACATTATTTCAGGAGTTGTTTTATTATTATTATTATTATTATTTTTATTTTTTTTTATTATTTTTTTTTTTGTATACTTTTTTTAATTTCAAAATCATTTTTGGCAGTGAATCCCCTCTTCCCATTATGAAAAATCTGCATTATTAATCACAGAGTGATATTGTAACATTTTTATGGCGCTAACCACACTGTATTCAAATTCCAGAATGTTGTATTTTTTTAAATATATTTTTTCCTCCTGTCCTTTTCCCATTTGTTCCAATTCTCCAGGTCTAGGGTTTAATATTCGCGGGGGTATCGACAATATTCATGTGGTGGGAGACTCGGGGATATTTGTGACAACGCTCAAGGCAAACGGAGCAGCAGCCAAAGACGGGAGGTTGCAACCTGGCGACAAGATTCTTGAGGTGAGAAATGAATGAGAGTCTAATTCTTGTGTGGATTGAGTAACTGTGAGTGCATGCCTAGAATCATCGCTGTGACCCTAATGCACGCACACATGTACACACACGAAGAAGTTAAAAAGTTCATGCAACACTCATGCTTTTGTCTTGCACTATTTTTCTTCTTAGAGCTTGCTCGCTATTTAATAGAGTTTTTCCCTCTGTGTGTACTTGTGTAGGAGGATAATTTTTAATGTACTCATTCTAATAGTAATTTGGTGAAAACCATCGACCTTTCCATGTGGTCATTCTTAAATTTGTTTTCTTGTGAAGTTTCTGATTGATGTTGTATCCACTGAAGATACATAGAGCATACCTTTCAGTTAACTGGACTCGATTGCTGTATTCAATAGAAATAAAAGAAGCTTGGAAAGTTTTCAAAATATTCAAGTTTTGCTGTATTAAAAGGATTTTGAATAGCTTCATCATAATGCATGTAGTTCTATTATCTTACACTTGTGTATCAGTAATTATGGCGGTGTGTATTCATGATCTGAGCAGAGTTGGTAAAGCGTCGTCATTTCCTGAATGGGAATAGCGTTGCACTACTCGCTCTATAGTAGACCAGAAAAAAAAAAAAGATGTCAAATTCAAACTGGCGACTGCCACGGTTGCAGTCAGGCACACTTTCCCCTTGGTCTTGCCCTGTCCATCCCACACTCTATTAAAACTTGAATTGGTGTCTATATCCATGAATGATTCATTTATTTGCTGAACTGAGTTGGGAGAGTACTCACCTATAATATAATAGCTAGCCATAATCCACCACTAATAATAGGTAGAAGAAAGGAGAACACAAAGGTAAAAAAAAAAAAAATTAAAAGCAGATGCGAAAAGGCTGACTGATGTAGCTACTTTAATGAAGAATTGAAAGAAAATACACAGAAAGGACAGAGATACTGAAGAGCATGAGAGATAGACAAACGAGATTTTTAAATATTCAAAGATATTGAAATTATAAATTGATTCATGCTAGCTTTTATACATTTGTTAAGGTGCATTGATTGTGTGTTGTGTAGATCAATGGTAATAATCTCCGTCAAGTACTTCATCATAAAGCTGTAGGCTACTTTCATGATGCAGGAGATACGGTGACCCTCCTGGTAGAGAGGGGGGCGGAGCAAAGAATTACTAATGTGAGTTACATTCTTAGTGCAGTATGACTAAACCTTTACTTGTATTTTACATGAACGCTTCATGTACCTGGTGGAACCAGTAGACAGTTAAGAGTCCAGGGAAATGATGAGGATGTCATACATACACTTGGTTGTTGTTGTTTTTTTGTTGTTGTTGTTGTTTTAACCATGGGACAGTGATTTACATAGGAGTGACTGACAGTTTGTTGATGAAATAAGCTTCCAGAAGAAATTACCGTATAATTTAGTATGTGTACTTGGTGATATTTACCTAATCATTTAGTTTACAGATATGAGAACATTACGTCTGTTCAACTGTGATGTCATTATTTCTGTGTGTCTAATATTGTGTGCTCCTGGATACTGATAGTCTATTAGATATAATTATTCTAATATGATTTCTAGTTGATCATTTGCAAAAAGATCCAGGGCTTATTGTTGTTGTAGTAGGTCAGTGGGCTGTGTAAAAAACAATCATTGTAATAATAACTGGCTTAATGTGAATACATATAGAAATTATTATTATTATTATTACTGCACATTTGAGCATGAAAGGTACCTCATCAGAGCATATTAATTGGCCAAACTTTTTAAGATTTAGTCACATAAGTTAATGATTTTTTTTTGTTATACAGGTGAATTGGAAGAACCTGTGTTAATTAATTGAATGTTTCTATTTTTATTGTAAGCAAATGAATATTTTTTTTAGTAATGTTTGAAACTTGAGCATTATTAGTCATGATGTTCTCTATCACTGACATTGTCTGGGACGGGCTGGTCTTTCCAACTTGGAAGTGCAAATGTTTTACTAAACCATCAATACACGCCGGACTGAAGTTCCAGCAGTCTCTGTACTTGTCTATAAATCCTCTGCATACTGAGCACTTCCATGGGAGACTACAATATAATTTGTCTTCTTTTGTGTGTGTGTTTGAACTTAATTTCTGTGTTGAATGCTTTATCCACTTTTCATTCATTGCAATTGCTACTACTAGCCACTTCAGTTGAAAGCCACTGGAGTCACTGTTGCTGCTGTTGATAATAATGCTGCCATCATCATTTTCTTTAATCAATATCATTTCACCACGTTTTGTTGCCTTCAGTGGTTTTTACAGTCACATTAGCCGCACTCTACTTTTTTCTTCTTCTTTCTAGAATACTGTTGACTATTTTATTGTATTTATTATTGTTTACCATACCTACTTACTTATGGTGTTCCTGATCTTTCTTTTGTGTGCGTGCATGGTGTGTGTGTGTGTGTGTGGTACAGAGTGCAGAACAGGCCTCTCCCCCTTCTCCAAAACTGAACCAGGGTCAGAGGAATTCAGTGAGTCTTGGATGTCTATTTTCTTTCCTAAGACTAGCTCTCAGTCATTATTGCTGGTGTAAACAGCTAATACTGCTATAGGACAAGTGTTTCTGTTGTGCCATTTACAGTGCTCAGACATAAAATTCTACTTAGTGTTGAATCATGGCTTTGCTTTGTTGATATGGCTTGCATGTAGGGTGTGTGTGGTACTATGGTATAAAATAGCTAAACCATAGGCTTCCCTTCAGGATCGAGACGATTGTCAGCAATAAATTCTCTCATACATTATTGCACATTATATACATATTTGTGTATATCTGCATGTTATATATGTATTACATAACATACATATATAACATACATAATATATATATATATACGTATATATTTATTGTATATATTGAAATGGTTATTTTAAATTATTAAATGATTTCCTTATGTAGTCCAGTTGCATATTATGTACTTCAGTTGGTATATTATTATTATTATTATTATTGTTATTATATATGTACTATAGGCTTTGATTCGCATTACTGAGAAGTCACATAGGCAAAGGCTCCTGTTCTGGATTCCAATCTCTATCATAGGGACATCAATTGCCTTGCTGTGGTTTTGGCATAGGCGAAGATCATAACTTCATCAATTAGAACAACTGCCTTCACTTCTGTTATCTTTTTGTTGTTGTTGTTGTTATTATTATTATTTTTCCTTTATTTCCTGTCGGATCTGATATGTGTTATTATATTTGGCTTCAGCATTTAATAGAGAAGTAAATAATTAGCAGGGATGGGTGATGGTATGCTTATTTTCAATAATCCGCCAGATATACCAAGGCGGGACATTTCCGGCCGGGTTAATTTAACGGGGCGGGTCGTCGGTCGTAGGGGTGGACCAGAAAAGGGAATTTTTTTGTACGGTCGAGTCGTGCCTTGTCGTGTTTGTGTCTGATCGATTTCTTTATCCGCTCAGGTTGGAGCTTTTGTTGGAGAACGTTCCAATCTGTTCTGAATTATGAGTAGCAGCAAAAGTAAGTATTAGAGGTCTGATTTCTAGTTCGGTGCGCATTAATTGATGTACCTTTATGTTTGGTTAGCCTTTGATTGGACTCAGTTCTTCAAAGACTCTGGCTTGGCGGTCCCCTTAGCTAAAAGGTAAGTGTGGCTTGTCGACAAGCTGGCGTTAATGGACTTTGACTACCTTAAGGAAGAAGACCAGTAATCTAGTGTATTATTTATTTTATTTTGAGGGTCTGACTAAGTACTGGAGTACACTGATTATAGGGATTGTATGTCCATTGCTTCAGATATGCATCACTGTTTGAGGATAATCGAATATCAAAAGACATGCTGCTAGATCTAAACAAGGTAATATAAATTGTGTGTACTACTGTCATATATCTAACATTAGTCTTTAAAATTTATGATCTTATTTATGGTACGTCATTAGTGATTTTAACGACACTGGCCCTCGTGACGTATGCTGCTTTGTACTCACTCCACACTTCCCTGAAATTTTAATCAATTTTTCCCATGATTTTTGTTATATATTTTTTATTTTGTTTCAGTGAAATTGAACTTCTAGTAGTAACTTACAAACATAACAGCAGTCTTTTAAGAAAATTAAAAGCTTGCTTTCGTTAGAAGCTAATAAGTTATTTTTTAATTTGATACATCACTCAGAGCTCAGGATAAGACGAACAGTGAACCTTTATTGGATATAGTCATGCCCCAGTATTTATTCTGTCGACTAGAATGCCATCTGAAATATATGTCTTGTGTTATTTAGGAGATATTGTCAGAGATAGGTATCACTGCCATGGGAGATGTTATCAACATCTTGAAGCACGCCAAGAAAGTCCACGTACAGGTAAGTGGTGGGGGGGAGGGGGGGGGGGGGAAGAGCAGTGTGAAATGTTTCTGGAAAGGAAACAGTAATGTGTGTGGGCTTTAGGTTGGATATCAGATAGGTGTGTGTGTGTGTGTGTTTGTAAGGGACTTGACTGTTTACCTCTGAAACTGGTGTTGACATTTTGAAACTAGCGGGCGGGTGGGCGAGACTATGTTGAATAAAGTAAAATCGGCAAGGCTTCATACAAGTTCTTGTGGCATTGGTTGGTTGTACAGGGAATTCCTGAAGTGACTTATTCAACTTCTGGAGCATACCGATATTTCCGGTTCATAATAAATAAGCATGGTGCTTATTCAATGCTATTCTCTATACGCTAAATCTGTGGCCTCGTTTACCACATTCTGAAATCATTCCGGAGGTCTGGGTATAAAAAGAAGACTCCCTGGCATGGCCTTTGACCTCTAGCTCATTCTATTCAAATTCCTAAGGATAGCTGTGCAATAAGTCGGGCTACGCCCTTTCGTATGCAAGCTCTACATTTAAGTCCCAGGGTGGAGAAATTTAAAACACAAATTAAGTCTAAAGACACTCTACTTTAATTATAGTCAGCGGATATAATAATAAATAACAGTAGGCTAAATATGTGTTAAATGTACTTCATAAGTTTGTTAGCTTTTTCACCTTTGTCCTCAAGTTTTTTTGTTCGTAGCTATCTTAATCCAGTATCAGTGTTCCGAGTCACGCCCATCATTGAAGTGTTAATTGTATATAAATTGCTGCTAATTGTATTGATTGATTGAGGATCCTGGAGAGGGCAGGGGGCCAGGCCACACCTTGAACCAAGTTTATTGAAAAACTATCATGTACAAGTGTACCAATACCAGTGATTTTGTTTATTGGACAACTGCATGCTAGTTAATGTTCTTCATTAAATAAATAAATACAGATGTCCAAATCATTCATATTTAAAATTTAGTTTTGACCTGAATATATTTGGGGCCCTCCCTGTCATATTCCCCCCCTCCCTCCCCCCTCCTCCCTTCCCCCTCCTCCCTTCCCCCCCCACGCCTGTACTTACCACAGTTGCACAATTGCAACTGATTCCATTGTTCTAGATAATTACATACAGAATTGTAGGAGCAATTCCTCATTATGATTTATTCCCTTTCTGTGGGATATGATTGTCTTGTGTATCAGGAGCAAAAGAGAAAAGAAAGAGACAGTCTGATATCTTCAACTGCTGCCAGCAGCTCCAGCAAACGCCTGTCCATGACTTCTCCGCATTCCACCACGTCATCAGCACACAAGATGCCAGTTGTGTCCACCACCAGCAGCATAGCATCCACCAGAAAGAAGGGTACTTACAATACGTACATTACTGGTTCCTGTTTGTTAAGACATGGCTGCTTACATATCAGTATCAGGTCTACTGAATATACCACTGAAATGATTTCTCTCTCCCCTTTTTTTCTCTTTTTTTTTCTTCCCCCCTTTCTTTTCTTCCTCCCAGCTGTGAAGCGTGTAAAGAATGATTCAGATGGTGGTCGAGACATGGAAGTTGCTTACATAGCTTATGTTGAGCCAACAGAGAAAGAAGTTCTACTAGAGCAGCATCCAATGTCAAGGTATGGTAGGAGGAGGAGGTTGGGGCAATACAAGGGCCAAGACTTGTGTGGATTCATCAGTGCTGGTTGTCATTGTGCGAGTGTAGATCAGCTGCAGCCTATGGAGTGATGGGCAACAGTGATTTGGACAGCAGGGACAGTTATAACGAGCAAGTGGTGAGGGAGATGTATGTGGTATGGGTTTTTTAGTGGATTTATCCAATTTATTTTCTTATCAAGGGTGTGGACGTAACAGAGAGTTATGCTATGACCAGATACGATGGTGGAGTTAAAATGGTGAGTGGAGCTAGGATGGATAGTTCCAGGGAGCATATTATGCAAACTCCCATAAATCCTACTCACTGTCATGGTGAGACTGTTGTATTGGGAAGCTATATATCAAGCTATAGTAATTCTACCATGTTTTGGAATTAAACCTTACAAGCCAGCTCACTTTTTTTTTTCATTTACGTACATGCCAAAGTATATCAGAAGTTTCATTATAATTTAATTTACCTCATTACTTTCCATTACATTACTTGTTTTTAGTTATTTATTTATTTTTTTTTTTTTTTACCTCAAGGTAAGAGGGAAGCTGTACTCAGACGATTTATTGGCAGAGGAAAAAAGAGCACAGACGTCCAATCAGCAGCAGGCGCGAGTAATCATGTTACCAGGAGAAGGGCGGGACATCTTTACCACCAAAGCCCTTCAGAAAGCTGCCAAAGTTTATGAGTCGGGTGGGGTGCAAGAAGGAGTGCTGAACACAGAAAAGAGCAGGCGGCTTTTGGAGTCTGCAGGTATGAGACGGTTAGGAACTTGTACTGTGGAACCTCTGATAATGAACTCCCTAACAAGCAAACACCTTTATTTAGTAAACATTCTGATTGCCCCCACCAGAAAATGTATTGCTTATCACCTCTTATAGCAAACAGTCTCTGGTTTGTAAACTGACAACCCCGGTCCTAAATTGTTCTCAGTTGACAGTAATTCTGACGTACAATTGTTAACTTTTTTTTTTTAACTTTAAATATTCTTTAAAATATGGATGTTGTGTATAAGCTACGTATATGTTTTGTTTTTGATACTTCAGTATAGAAACTTACTACCAGTGCATTGTGTGCCAGGTTTGATACCTGCCGATATAGATCCTGAACCGTCCTCTGTTTTCTCTCGTTTGGACCGAAAATCTCCGTCAACAACCACCTTACCAACCATATCGTACGCTAGCAGCCCCCCTGGAGTGACTGCACTGCCCCAGCAAACACATCGCAGGATAATTCAGCTCTCCAAATCCCCATCCACGAGGTCTGGTCTCTACTCAGACAGGTCCACTGATTTGGCTCCGTCTGTAAAGAAGAGGGTGATTGCCATTCAGAGTACATCAGATTCTACCACTGGGTCCCCTCCGAAACGCAAGGTAGTGTCCCAGCAAGCGACCAGATCCAAAACTCTTTACTCTGACAGCGTTGAAGATAACAATGTCTCAAGTAGCGTGCAGGCCGTGAAAAAGCGTGTCGTTGCCAATTCTCGAAAGACTTCTAATTCTGCAGCAGGTTTTCGTAAATTGCGAGAAAAACCATCACCGTTGGATAGTTACACTGTCACTGTCCGAGGCAAGATGGCCTCTGATGCACCTTCACCGAGCTTGTCCATGCGCCTGGGTCTAGCTAATAATAGAGAGGATAAAAGAGCGAGTTCTCAACCGGCTACATTTTCCCGTCTGGCACTGGGTGGCAGAGGCAAGACCAGGTCTCGCACAGGTGACTATTCCATGACACTATCCAAGTCGCGGTCTAAGTCAACACCGAAGCAGCATCCTGTTATGGTGTCTGAAATATCTCAGAGAACTGGAGTTTTTGGATATGAAGACATCAGCTCTGAACCAGAGCCTGTCAGACCTGCCACTAGAGAGAGAACGCACAGCCACTCCCAGACGATGGTGGCAGACGAGTATGAATACCAGTCCTTGAGACAGAGAGACATTCGCTCCAGGCTGGAGAAGAGAGAGAGGGAGAAAGCAGCTAGAAGGGGAGGACCCCTAGCAGGACGCTTGGGGACCCATGAAGTGTTCATGAGATTGGAATAGCCCCTGTTCATTTAGTTCAATATTTCATTCGGTGTACTTATGGTCATAATATAGCATTTTTGATTGAAAATAAATAAATGTATACGAATGAACAGATCTTGATGTGAAATTCAGTTTCAAAATAAAAATTAAAAAATTCTATATTTTACCATTAAAATTTAATGATCTTTTTCTTTTTTGATGAGTGTGGTTTCCGTGGATTGTTGCTCATGGCAGGTGATGGCACAGGGTTCTCAGCATCAACACTGGCATGTGTGTTGGTTAAAACCAATCCCATTCCACTGAGTTGATCTGCAAATGTAACAGGTTCTGATAGTAACAAGAGTTCTGTTTGAATGATGTACCTTCAGTAGAGGTGCGGTTTGTCTTCTCGGGGCAGTTGGCCTTCAGGTGTTCCACTGACCTGCACAATTTGCAACCTCCACCTACCACATTGCAATGACAAACGAGTTCTTATGGAATACTCAGGATGGGGCAGGGCAGAGGGAATTAATTTGAACTACAGTACAGCTAAAAAAGTGTCTTTGCATGTTTTACACCAATGCAGTTATGCTGTGAGTGAGCATAGAAGACACTATCCCGGGTGTAAGGTGTAAGCCAATTATTATATGTATAAACATATGGATGTATGTATGTGTGGCATTTAACACGTGATAGGGAAATGTAAGTGATGATTGTTCAATTTGATGCCTTGCAAGGAAAATTTAGCCAGGAAAAATTCGACACTTAAGATCACTAAAAACCATACTCTGGTTTCTTCAACAAATTCAAATTGAGGAACTAGAAACTTTGCTAAGGCCCTGGTGTTCATGCTCATATTGAGGCCTTTTATTCCTCATAAATAAAGAATACGTATGTATTTTGAGAATGTGTCTGGAACTATACTAAATGAATTTAATATACTATTACTCCTATTATTGTATTGTTAGGCTAATTTTCTCGCCATGTGTTGAAGCACACCGTTAGTAACATTTTGACGTACATCCACAGTGACACCTCACACTCCTTAAGAGTATTAAATCTTTGAAATTTAAATTTAGGAAACAGCACCAGAGTACATATATTTTCTTACCATTGGGATAGAGGCCTCTGGGGTTATCTGGACACGACCTTGCCAAGTGGCCTACTTCTTTACAAATGAAACACTTGGCATAAGGGTATTCCCCTGTAATGAACATCACACACACACACACACACACATACAAATTCCAATACTATTCCCACCAAATGCAGATAGTACACACACTTTTTCCTAATTTTTACTAAAAAGTTCAAGAAATTTTTGTTTAACAAGGGAATCCAGAGAAATTTCAGACATTTTTTATGGGAGAATACAATGTGCAATGTAATTAAGAACTATTTGGCTACTGTCACTTTTTGAACATTCTACCTTTAGCTCATTTTTAAAAACTACCGTTTGTCCCACCCTCCTGACTCCCACCTGGGTCCACTGACACTTTACATTCTCTAGAGGAGTGCTCAGAAGATCCGCACTTGAAGCAGATGCCAGACACATCATCACCTGCTCCTCTTCTGTTGGGACATTCATCTACCTTGTGACCTGGCTGTCTACACTTGAAGCAAGTAACCTTAAAGGAAAAATAAGGATATAGTT
>WLWI01005705.1_pt1 | contig 10351 bp, 8 predicted proteins | sample 6701501 | NCBI WGS metagenome assembly WLWI01 (sample SAMN12718690, study PRJNA515312) | sponge metagenome | isolation source: marine sponge | host: Mycale hentscheli | place: New Zealand: South Island, Marlborough, Capsize Point | collected 2014-11-01
TTCATATAGGTTACTGTAATCCGGTTGGGTCATTGGGTTGCCTCCACATTTGCTTAAGTCACAAACATGGAACGACTTGATGGCTCAACATTCAACACCTAATCCAGAAAAACCGGCTTTGGCTTCGCTCTCTACGTTCACTCCGCCAAAGCCAATAGCGAAGCTGCAATAGAAAGCTAAATTACAGACCTCAGATTACACTACCCTCGCTTCGCTCGGATTGATTTAATACGGTGTCAGATTTGGTCTAAACTTCTACAGATAATCTTTTTGGATATGCGCCAACCAATGGCCTAAATCCGGATCTTTAGACAGTCCCATGTGCGCCAAGATATCCGCAAGAATCTGCAATGATTCAGTTTGGGGTTTACGCAGGGAAAGCTGGTTCTTGATGAAGTTGACGGTACGCTGATCGTCCATGTTTACTTAGTTTAGGTGACGCTTGGTGACAGCCGTCGAGTTTATATCCGTCCTCCTTGGTTTCTAGCTCATCCTTGTTTTGTGACTTATTTTGTCACGTGTTTTTTCACTGATTTTGTTCTTGATCTCGTTCTTGAGCTTGGGGCCGATCTTGGCCCCGGCGTTATTTATGTTCCTTAACGTTTGCTCCTTAAACTTAGCGTGCTCATTATGTGTCTTCTAATGGCGTGTCTTCTAAATCGTCGATGTCCTCCTCTTCGGGTAAGACATTAATGTGAAAACTGTAATCGTCCTGATCCCATTCGCATTTATGCAACACGGCTTGGGGGATTTTTTTCAACGACAGATTAGCAAATTCGTCCCCTTCCAGCATAAACCCCTTCGAGCAAATGAGTAGGCTGCGTTCATCGCCGACTTCATCGCTGATCACCGCCAATTGTTCATGGCTTAAAGTGCCGGTAGTGACATAAATATAGTTATTCTCCGAAGCCTGTCCGTGTAACCAGAAAAGATCAGGGCTTGGCCCATAGGCATAACCCATGTGTTTACACATCGCTTCGGATAACATCTCGCCATTGTATTCGGGGTTGATCACCCAATTGCCCCATTTGTCTTTTTTTAATAACGACGGTGCAACCCGATAGAACTTATACCCACCGCCGCCTTTCCAATTCATGGCTTTACTGATTCCGCCTTGGTCGTCGCCATCGATGACCTTTTTGAGTCGGGGCACGATATGGGTCTTACAATGATCCCCAAGCTCCACCATGATCCAGCGCCGCCCCATTTTATGGGCCACCGCGCCAGTGGTACCGGAGCCAGCGAAGGAATCGAGTACGAGGTCACCGGGGTTGGTTGCTATGTGAATGATGCGTTCGAGTAGTTTTTCTGGTTTAGGGGTTGCAAATGGAGTGTCAAACATTGTTTTTTGTTCGGTCATACCTGTTTGCGTGCTTCCTGTTTCAGCGTGATGCCAAACGCTCCTCGGTACCACTGCTGTAGCATCGCTCAAGAATTTCTTAAGACGAGGGTTTTTCGATTTACCGTCCTTTCCCCAATACAAGAGATCATTTTGTTCGTTGTTTAGGTGAGTTTGATGACCATATCTCCAAGTCAGCGTTTTGGGAGGGTAAATCTGTTCGCCTGTGGTTGGATTGGTGATGGCGTAATGAAGGTTTGGACGTTCTGACAAACTTTTATTTCCTGTATACGTAACTGAATTCCATGGGCCACGATGATCTCCGTCGGGGTTTTTGTAGGATGAGTTATGCTTTGCGCTTCTATCCAGACGATTAAGGCTCCAATGATTCTTTGACTTTGAATAGATCAGGACATGATCGTGGTCTGAGCTAAAAAGCTTGGCGTCATTCGCCGGCGAAACACGCTTAACCCAAGTTAATGATGTTAGGAAATTCCGTCTCCCAAACACCTCATCACACAACACCTTGAGATAATGGCATTCATTATCATCAATGGTGATCCATAATGAGCCGTCTTCGGACAGCAAGTTTTTGATAATCTCTAGTCGATCTCGAATTAATGTGAGCCACATCGAATGCTCTACGCCGTCGTCATAATGGGTAAAGGCGCTGCCGGTGTTATAGGGTGGATCGATGAAGACGCATTTCACCTTACCCGCATATTGTTGCTCTAATGCTTTAAGCGCGAGTAAATTGTCGCCGTGGATCAGTATATTATCCTGGGAAGGTGGTGCGGGGGCGGGGTGGTTGCCATCGTTCTCATTCTCGCTCTCGCCATCGCCATCGCCATCGCCCGATGCATTGTGAGCGAACAAATCCGCGGTTTCTCCGGTTGCCAACTCATCCACGTCTTCTCTTTGATAAGAAAATTCAGGCTCTTCCAGTAAGATGCGGGGTTCTAATCGGGGGCGTTTTTCCTTACCGATCCAAGTCAATTCCAGTTTTTGTTTGTTGTTTGCCATGTCCGTTTGTTTTCCTATCCTGCCGTACTTAAAGAAGGGGTTAATGAGTGACCTAAAAAGAGTTGGAACAGCATATTGCCCATAAAGAATGAGTCCATCAAGCCGTTTTTCATTTTAAAACCGCTCGACCAATCCGTTCGATTCCTTACTCGCGGCGTAAATAGTGAGTTTCAATTCGGCTTGAACCTCGTCGGATTGTTCGTATTTTGGTTTTTGTGAAGACAACGCCTGACTCGCGGTTAGAATTTTTGGAACCCCTTCGCCTCGTCGTTCGATGATGTTTTGTCGTTGGCTGATCGGGTCGGCGTCATAATAGCGGCTCAATAGATTCACCAGGGTTTCGTTGCGAGTGATGCTGTTCGCGTCCATGGTATTCACGTTAAGGCTATTGGGCAGCCCGCCGGGAGTCATGATTTCAAGTCGATCGCTGAACATGTGTAGGCGAATTTTGGAACCATAAACACCGTAGTCGCGATGGGATACCGCGTTGACAATGGCTTCGTAGATTGCGCCGAGATCGTATTGGGGAATGTCGATGCGTCCGGGGCGTTTTACCGCTTCAACCCGCATATTGCGTTTGACAAAAGCGAAGGCAGATTCGATCTGTTGATCGATACTGCTTCGACAATCCGTGGCGTCCAGCTGAAACTCGCCGTTGCGTTCAACCCCGCTGTAACAAACGCACTGTACCCAAGCCGATGCCAAATAGTCCGTGGGCTGTTGAGTCAATAACAATACCCCGGATACCGTGAGATGGGTTTGTTTTTCTTCGTCTTCGCCGACCAAATATAGCTTATGCAATTGCATCTGTTCTGGCAGGGAATTATCCCGCAGAAAACGCGATTGAAGCCCGGGATCGATGGCCTCTAGGGGCGCATTGGACATGACTTGTTCATCAAAACGAATCAGCCGAGCCATACTGCGCTGCTGGAACATTCGTGCCAACAAATCCGGTGCCATTTCTCGCTTGCTGGAACCGACTCGATGATAATAACCGCCGGGGCTCTTATGGACAAATACGCTTTGGGGAATCCGAGCCCAGATTACGGGTTTTAGATGCCCATTACGGTCAGGTATTTCGAGCAGGCGGGTTTGGATTAATGGACCAGGGCTGATTTTGTCATTGACGATATTGGTGAGCCAAAGCTCCACCTCGTCGAGATTTTCCGTAGAAATACCGAATACTTCCCGGGTTTTGTCGTGAACACCCAATACTAAAATTCCGCCGCCCGTGTTAGCGAATGCCGAGATTTCATCGGCGATGCTGTCTTTGTGGGGGCTTTGTATTTTTTTCCCTTTAAACTCCACCGCTTTAAACTCATAAGCAGAATCTTCACCGAGACGAAGCTGGTAAACAAGTTCTCGGACGAGGTCTGTGGTATCGATCATGATTCACCTCCCAAGCGCCAGCTGACAGAAAATAAACAAATGGAAAGGGTGGTCATTTCCAATGCCGCAGCGGCTTCTTCAAGCAATTCATCTTCCTTGTTTTCAATGTTTTTCTTTTCCTCGTGGTAGTTGAGCATAACTTTGTCCCTTTCCCGCTCGAGTTTTTTCTGATCTTGTTTGGCCGCAACCTTCTCCTTTAGGCTGGGTAGTTGCCGAGCATGACGTCGGGCATCTGCCACTTCTCGATCCAGTTTTTTCATGCGTATTTCCAGCGCAATCTTACGGTCGTCGCTCCAATTCTCCAGCTTCTCGGTTTCTTCTTCAAAGTGTTTTTCGTTTGCGTCTTCGGCGAGGCTGAACTTATCGTCTTGTTGTTGCGCGATCTGTTGCTGGAGTGTCGAATTGTGTTTTAACGCCTGCTCGTTGGGTTGCGATTGTCCTGGTACTAACAACAAACGCTTAGCGGTTTCTTCTTCTATTCGATCTCCGCTATCTAAACAAGCGGACACGATCAAGTATTCGAGGGTTTGTTTGGTACTTTTGATGACGTATTTTTCGACACGCATTTCTCCTTGCTGACCAATCAGATTACGCACATCAGCCATGTGGGTTCTCGGCGTACCGTAATTTAACTCGAGCAGCACCTGCTCATCAATTTCCCGTTCTTTCGCTGTGTGAATCAGTTTCTCGCCTAACCCTTCATGGGGGCGAAAAAACTGCCCATCATTTGTCTGAGCCGCGGGCCAATTCAGGTCATACCATTGGTTTTTATAACTAAAACGGTCTTCAAAGAAGTCCGCCGAGGAGGAAAGCTCCGCTTTTGCAAGGTACATCATCCTCTGTTGATAGAGTCCCAGCTGCCGCGCAGTGGTGTCCTTTATTCCGTTTAGTTTTTGCACTACGTTGGTGTCGAAATAATTGAGTACTGAGCGGGCAGTCTCTCTCATCTGCGCATCGAGAATCGGGGCTTTTTCAGCTTTTAATTCGTTAAACGCAGCATCAATTTCGGTATCAGTGCGGCATTTCTGATAAACATCAAAGATGCGTCGTTCGATATCAACCCCGGACTCGATGCTTCCCAAGATTTCATCTGATGCACCAAAAACCCCTTCAAACAGTTCGAACTTTTCGTTCAGTAATTCAAATACCCGTTCATCCGCGCGATTACCTCGATTGATAAAGTTCACTACCACGACATCGTGTTTTTGCCCATACCGATGGACACGCCCGATCCGCTGTTCGACTCGTTGCGGATTCCACGGCAGATCATAGTTGATCAACAAAGAGCAAAATTGCAGGTTGATCCCTTCGGCCCCGGCTTCGGTGCTGATCATTAGGGTAGCGTCATCACGAAACTTATCGACTAGAGCCGCTTTCATGTCCGATGTTTTGGATCCAGACACCCGGGCGGAGTCTCTATGTTTTTCTGCCCATTCTTTGTAAGTGTTTCGGGAGTCGAGGTCCTTGTTACTTCCATTAAGTAAAACGATCTGGTCTTTGTATCCCTCTGCGCTGAGCAACTGATAGAGCATGGTTTGGGTGCGCACAGACTCCGTGAACACAACAGCCTTGCGTGCGCCACCCAGACGCTCAGTCATTTCGAAGGCGCGATTCAGTACCCGAAGCAAGGCCTCCGCTTTTGCGTTCGTGGGGATGGTTTGGGCGAGGTTGCGAAATTCACTCAGCAGCGCGATTTCATTTGCAAGGTTTTGAGAATGCGGGTTGGTTGGTTGATCATTCTCTGATTGGTCGTCGAAATCATCAATGGTTTCATAATCGTAAGCGAGGTCCGCCAACACGGATTGGTCGCTTTCCAAACGGCGTATCATGTTGTCCAATGTGCCCGCGATGGCATAAGTGGATGACGCGAGAATCTTTCTGATTACCAACGTTACCAGATGTCGGGCCTCGGGTTTGATAGCAACGAGGTCGTCTTTGCAGAGATAGTCCGATACTTGCTGATAAAGTTCGTGTTCAAGTTCACTGGGCGTAAAGTCTTCGGTAAGGGAATAACGTCTTGTAAAGTTGAAGCTTCCCGTTTTCTGTACTTGTTCTCTCAAACTACGATTGACGATTTTACTGAGTCTTTTGCCAAGTGAACGTAACTCGTTAGAGTCTATGTTCTGACTGGGATAACGGGCTTTAAAAGCATCAAGGCTGCCAAAGAAATAAGGATCAATTACAGATACCATGCCATACAATTCCAGTAAGCTATTCTGTAACGGGGTGGCGGTCATCAGAATTTTGGGACATCCCAACAGCGACTCATTGAGCGCCTTCGCGGTTTTAGCCCCGTCAGCCTTGTAGATGTTGCGTAGCTTGTGGGCCTCGTCGAACACAACCAGATCCCAGGGAATATGACTCAGTTCTTCTTTTTTACGCGCAGCGAACTCATAAGAAGCCAGAACGATGGCTTCACGATCCCATGTTTTAACTTTAAAAGGGTTGTCTACAGCGTCTTTTCTAGCAGCATTAAAATTACTCGATTCCAGAATAATCACGGGCAAATCGAATTTATCTTGAAGCTCTTGCGCCCATTGTTTACGTAATGTTGCTGGAACAATCAGTAGTAAATTACGTTTTTGCTCCGCCCAACGTTGGGCTAGAACCAGACTGGCCTCGATGGTTTTTCCAAGTCCAACCTCATCGGCAAGAATGACCCCTTTTGAAAGTGGGGAACGCAGTGCGAACAACGCGGCCTGCACCTGATGGGGATTCATGTCCACTTTGGCGCCGGCGATGGTTTGGGTCAACGACTCCTCGTAATTCCCTCTCAGGGATAGCCAATGTGCAAAGTAGGCACTTTGTTGAGGAGAATACATCGCGTATTAGAAGAAATTAGTGTCAGAATGCTTAAAGCCAAAGCATAGCACTTTGGCTCAAATACGAACATACGACAATTGTTATATGGACGCTTTCCCAAGAAGGAAGTAAATTCAGGATAAATTCAGGACATCCATCATTTCATTGGCGCTGAGATAAACCCATTGCTATTTTTTTGGGGGCCAAAATTATCACCCTCAGCGGAGCGTAGAACTTGATTTCCCCTCAAAAGAAGATGCGCAATCATTCCTAAGCGAGCGGGCTGCTACCGATCTTCATGGCATAAGGAGCGATGCTTTAAGAGGGTGTCTAAATGCCGAGCGGTCAGATGCTATTGCTATTCGTGAATGTCTTTTTTTAGGATTAACCGAATCTGGTCCTTCTGTTTTCCAAGCTTTGATTGGATCACCGCTCGCTGTAGAATTTGGTGAGCACAAAAAATCAACAACGAAAGTATGATGAAGTCTATTCTTATTCTAGAGGGAAACTCCGCCAACCTCATTGCAGAGGCAAGAAAGCGAGTTGGTGTTTCTCCCGCAGAAAATTATGCAAATGCGCTGAAATCTCAAGATGAAAATGTCACTTGTCGTATTGTCGCGCCTTATGAAACTGCTTTGACCGAAGATGATTTAGACGATATCGATGGTGTTGTTTTAACGGGCTCTGGAGTTCCCTGGTCTGTGGATGACCCTCAGGCTGAACCGCTGAGGCAGGCTGTTGCTCGTGTATTCGATGGGAGTGTACCGGTTCTTGCTTCATGTAATGGGATGCAACTTGCGGCGGTGATTCTTGGTGGACAAATCGGAGTATCTCCCAGCGGCATGGAAATCGGTCTTGCATTGGACATTAATAGAACCAGTGCTGGAAAGGAACATCCGCTTCTCGACGGGCGCGCAGACGGTTACGCTGTGCCGTGTGTTCATCGCGACGAAGTTCAAAGGCTTCCTGAGAAAGCTGTATTGTTAGCCGAGAACGCTCACTCTCCCATTCAGGCATTCGCCTACGAGTGTGACGGAATAGACTTTTGGGGGATGCAGTATCATCCTGAATTTACCGCAGCATGGGTTGCTGATCTTCTTCGAGCCCCCGGAACCATATGGCAAAACACGGAAAAAGCGGATGCACTGGATATTGCAGACTCAGACAAAGCCGCCGCCAATCAGCTTGGGGCTCGGGGAAACGATTTGGCTCCCGAAGTCAGGATGACGGAATTGAGAAATTGGCTCAAGCACATCGACAGCAAAAATAAACAGAAAGTTGAATCGTTTTAACCACTCTTATTCTCGTTAGGTATCATTCAAATGAAGATTGAGCGAATCCAGGGTACTTACCCGCCAGGCAGAAGCAACTCTACAAGCTATAAAGATCTTGTGTGGACCGTTGCTACCGCTTCAGACGAAAGCCTAGATTTACCCGAGCAAACCTCGCAGACGCTAGATAGTATCGAAGCTAATCTGAAGGAGTTAGGGTCCGATAAAACCAAGATCGTATCAGCGCAAGTCTTTTTGTCAAATATCGATGACAAGCCTATTATGGATAAAGTCTGGAGAGAATGGATTGGGTCTAATCCAGCCAATTGGCCGCAACGAGCCTGTTTAGGGGTAAACCTCGGAGGCCATTGGCTGATAGAAGTGACGGTCACCGCTGTAAGACCTGTTTGACATCACGCTCTTTAGAGTCTTTGTAAAAAAGTCTATCGATATGAAAAAAAGCTTCGAATCAGAGAAAGTTTGGAAATCCCGAAATCGAGGTTTTAGTATGGGGTTTATCCAGCCTAAGGGAGATGTCATTCATCTCACGGGGCAAGTTGCATGGGACGCTAATGAGAATATTGTCGGGAAAGGTGATGTTGCTGAACAAACACGGCAGTGCTTTAGAAATATTGAAAACCTGCTTGTGGAAATAGGAGGGACGCTCTCAGATATCGTATCCATTACGACATATTTTCTCCATCTGGAGGACCTACCGAAAATCCAAGCGGTCAGAAATGAGTTTTTACCCTCAACCGCCCCCCCAGCGAGTACGTCCGTAAAGGTGGCTGGCCTTGGCCATGAAGACTTCCTCGTTGAACTAACGCCAATCGCGGTTGTATCGAAGATTAGGGATCGGGGCGCGCAATCGTGAAGTTTCCCGAAAGGGGCCTAGATGTCGAGTCTGGCCCGTTTGCTTTATAATTTGGGTACTGATGGTAATTGGGAGACGCGTTATGTTTCGATTCATGCCTTTGATTATTGGAGTGGTTGTTACTCTTGGTTGTTCTTCTATCCAGATTAACGATCTAGCGGAAGCCCCCCGTTTTGAACAGACCCCCGCTATCTTGAATCAGGCAGATCAGGAGTGGTTTCAATTGGCGAGACAGATTTTCTTTGTCGATGGCCAAGGTAAACGCTGGGCCGCTCCTCAAGGTGTGCGGACAGATGGAGCGTCTATTCCCACTATTTTTGTTCCCATTATTGGCAGTAAAACGAATCAAAGCTACCTGAATGCAGCGGTGGTCCACGATGCCTATTGTGGTCGAGGTAACGAAGAGATCAATCTTTTTCAATCAGAGCCTTGGGAAGAGGTGCATAAAATGTTTTACCAAGCCATGGTCGCAGGGGGTACCCACCCCATAAAGGCAAAAATTATGTATGCCGCTGTTTATCTCGGAGGTCCAAGGTGGCAAGACCCCGAAAGGGATGTTAGCCAGGTTCCCGAAGAAGACCTAATTCAAGAATTGAAATGGTGTATCCAACTTGTTGAAGAACAAGGTGCTACCTTTGAGGAATTAGAACAATGGATGCGCGGCAGAGAATCGAATCTAATTTCCGGTGACATCACCAAACCTGATTGGGTAAATTGAACGGAAGTACTTTTGCTACTGATGGTTCGTGCAACAACACATTTACCAACAAATCGTACCAAAAAGTAATGGGGCAAACTCTATTGCTCTAGCGCTTTTCTCGCCACTTTTATTAGGGATTCTGAGCGAATCTAGCTAACTACAATATCGAGATCATGCTTGATTGTTGCCTGAGAAGCTCACAGTGAACGAATAAATGCCGCTGCTGGAAAACTAACGTCTGGGCAAAGCACTCTGAATCTGATGCTACAATTTAGCTTTCTATCACTCATCCAGTGGAGCAAACTTATGTATAGAGTTATTAAATTGGCGTCGATGGCGATCTTAACGATCGCATTTTTGGGTAGTAATATGGCTAGTGCCGAGTCAGTTTACGCCAAGCAAAAAGTTGTTTACCACATTAACTACGATAATCCGAAACAACACGCTGGTGCGCTTCGAAATATTCAGAACCACATCAATGCTGTTGGACAAGAAAATCTTGATTTGAAGGTGGTACTGCATGGTAATGGTTTAGCCCTACTGCTGGAACCTGATGCCTTGTCACGTGTACCGAAATTTAAGAGTGCCAGTGCCAGTGACGACATCACGGCAAAAATCGCGGGCCTAAAAGATCAAGGCGTCGGATTCCATGTTTGTGCGAATACTCTTAATGGAAGAAAAGTGGATTATCAATCCGATCTCTATGATGTGTCGCAGGAAGATATTGTTCCTAGCGGTGTGGCGGAGGTAGCCAAACTACAAGCGATGGGGTACTCCTACATCAAACCTTAAATTAGGATTTACTAGTCTTTGATCCCTGCAAGACCTGATTGTGCAACCCTACGTCTGTAACTTTGATTTAGGTTGAGTCATTATCGTCGTTCCACACGATATATCGCTTGTCGGCATTGCTCCATTCATCGTCAATCTCAACGAGAATGGCACTGACAAGC
>WLWI01005708.1_pt1 | contig 10349 bp, 1 predicted proteins | sample 6701501 | NCBI WGS metagenome assembly WLWI01 (sample SAMN12718690, study PRJNA515312) | sponge metagenome | isolation source: marine sponge | host: Mycale hentscheli | place: New Zealand: South Island, Marlborough, Capsize Point | collected 2014-11-01
TAAACAATACCCTGAGATTTAAATTTTTCATTTATTAAAGACAATAAACCATTTGATATAACTATCTGAACATCATAAGGAGTATCAACTCTCTTTATATTTTCATTTTTGTCTTCTTTTTTATTAGGTTGAAAATCATCTTTTCTATCTGTTTGCTCTCTAGGTCTTATTACAATACTAAAATCACTTGAATCTAAATTAAAGTAAGTCATTAAAAACTTAAAAACTTCTTGCTTTACTTGAGGTATAATAAGAACATCATTGTTTACACTACTTATAATGTTAGAGCCTTTCTCTTTTATTTTTTCCGTAGTATAATTTTTAAAAAAAGTATCAATGTCATAAGATTTTACATTACTAGCAGAGTCTATTACTAAAACCTTGCCTGCTGTTAACCATTCATTAATCTTTAAAGTATAAGGTTCATTGTTTTTATCATAAACCTGTTGATTGTTCTTTATCGTTACTTCTTTTCCATTAACTTCAAACTCTAAGTATAAACTACCATCTTCTTTTTTTGATAGGTTATTCAAAGCATTTATAGCGTCTTGCTCATTTGCAAATGTGAATACATCAGTGTTTATAAAGTTTTTTACATTTTTCTCTATTGATATTAAATTATCATCCTGATTTACCTCTACAATAGTAAAGCCATCTATGTTTTTTTGAATTGTAAATATTCTGCCAAACAATTCTATTTTTTCAAAAGTATCATCTATGCCTTTAGCTATATCTTTTGCTCTTTGATCAATATATATTTCATTTTGATTGTATATTTCTTTTTCTTCATCAGATAACTGATCATACAAAAAAGAACCTCCACCTCCATAATTAACAGAAAGCCTTTTAGCTATACTTTCTATTTTATTATTTAACTCCTCTTTCAATTCATTATTCTCTTGCTCAAACATTGATACAATAGAAGATCTTAATTCTGAATTTTCATCAGTAATTTCAAATATATTATTCAAAAAATTCTTATAACTAACTATTGAAATATTATCATTTAAATAATCAATTAATAATTCTTTAGCATCTTGATAGGAATAGTTTGGATCTTGATTTAAAACAACAATTAATCCAGATAATATTTCATTTAGACTATCTTCATACTTTAACTTTGCCTCATTGTATGTACTTGAGTTAATATCATTATTGAATAAATATCTTAAGATTTTTTCTTTTAATTCAGTAAAGATGGTTTCTTCTTGCTCCTCTAAAAGCTTAGGAGTAAGAAAATTAAAATCTTTAATTAAATTAATTATTTGTTCAGAAAATATTCCATCATCTAAATTTTCTTGACTTCCTTCTTCTTCTTCAATCTTAACAATTATATCTTCAAGAGCCTCTAACCTTTGCGCAATCTTATCATCTATCTCTATTATGTCTCCATTTTTATTTCTAAATGTTAACAGCATAGAAGTATTACTGAAATTTTGTTTTACAAAATCAATTATTTCTTGTATGTCTGGATAGATTCCTTCATCCTCTAAATCATTTATCCAGTTTTTAATATTTTCATTATTTATACTACTATAAATATGTTGTTTTATTGTCTCAAGTTCATTTTCTTTATCTAACTTTTTTTTCTCATATGATCTTTTATATAAATCATCAAACTTTTTAGGGTCTGCTAAAGCAAGAAGTGTGTTTCTATACTTAGATTTATCTATCTGCAATTTTGAATAATCAAATATAATCTTGATATAGTCATCCACTTTATCAAGATTTACTGTTTGATCTTTATTGTCTGCTAAATTGTTTATATACTTTACAAAAAGTTTTTTAAATTTTTCTTTTTTAAATTTACCCCAATTTAACTCCGTAGTCTTACCTTTTGCTTTCAGCCTGTTTTTTAACTGCTTTAAAAAACCATGTTTTTCATCTAAATAATCATTGATGTCTTCTAGGTCTTTGAGTTTTGTTTGTTTTTGCTTTATTTGATCTTTTACATCATCGGTTTGCTCAGAGTTTTCTAAAGATTCTATTTCAGTTTTTAAAAAAGAAAGCTCATTTTTCAAAGTTTTTTCAGACAATAATACAGTTAAGTCATTGGCTGCCATCTCACTATATATAGGATCATTTTGTAATTTCTGAAATAATGATTCCAATCTTTCACCAGCTCTTGCCATTTGATTAGATGTAAATATTGCAAGATAACTAGCATGGTCATATGCTTTCTTTTTTAAAGCTTCTTCTATATATTTTTCAGGTTGTGTCTCTGGGTCAAACATAGAAGGGTCAAAAGGATTTATATACTTATTTTTATTTTGTATGTACAAATCTTCAACCCTATCTATTTCTTTTATATAAGACTGAAGCCTTTCTTTAGCTTTACCATTTTTAACCTCTTCTTTAAGAGCAGGAAATGCAGTCAATATATCTTTATCAGATAATTTTAAATAGTCTTCTAATTGTGCTCTAAACATATCAGCATTTCCATTGCTAACTAATGTATGTATGTTTACAAATTTAGATATACCTTTACCTTCTATATAATCATAAAAGCTGTCCATAGTTACAGCTTCTTTCATGTCTTCACTTAATTGTTTTTGAACAACAGCATTAGCTGCATTTAAATCTAAAAAATCTTTTGGTCCTTCTTTAAAAGATGAATATGCCTTGTTTACACCGTCAATAACAAGATCTAATTGTTCTTCAAATTGTGCCTTTTCTTTTGCATACCCCTCTCTATCTGTAATGTATTTTCTTGTAAAATTTGGTATACCTTGAAAAGCAACATTCTGAACAGGGCCTACTAATCCACCCATCATAAAACCTGACATAAATGTATGAAATCCTTGTCCAGAAAATTGACTAGCTACAGATTCACTCAATGTAGTAAAAAACAAATCCTTTGCTCCTGATATAGGATCTTTAGTTATAGAGTCATAGTAGTTACCTACTCCATGTGAAACTGCTTCTTGGTAAACCTCTTGTACACCTTCACCAAAGTTTGCAGCAAAATATCTTAGTGCCATACCTGCACTGCCTTTTGCAATACCATCTTGGAATCTAGTCTGCATAAACCCTTTAAAGCCAGTATCTGATTTTGTTATCAAACCCTCTTTTAATAGTTTACCATCTTTTCCAAGTTTAGGTTTTATTCTTAAAGTTCTCTTTGCTAAAGCATCTGTATTATCACTTAGCATTCTTGCCAAAGATCTATTATGAGTTCCAAATGCATTACCCAATAACAATTGATTTGTAAAATATATAAAAGGAGCATTTAACAAAGTTGTTGTCATTGCAGACTTGTTGGCGTTGTCTTTGATTAACTGTAAATCATCATCTGATAATTGACCATTTTCTGATTGTCTAGTTTTTTCTGCAAGACCATTTGCTATACGTTCATCATAGACCATACCTGCTTCCATCTTTGCTTCTGAAAGTGCATAGTTTAAGCTTCTCATGTCTCTATAAAACCCACCAAACGTTTTTACATTTTTGCCAATTTCTGTTAAATTTTCAACGGTATTAGATGTTGTATTTAACAACTGTCTAGTTTTCATTGTTTCCGGCAAAAGAAAAGACATTAACTTACTATCTCCTGTTCTAATAGCATCATAAGCTGTTTTTGAATTTTCAACATTATTTAAGCCATTCATTAAAGATGTAGTGTTATCTGCAACTTGACGCAACCTTGTTCCTTCAACTACACTTTCTATTGCTCTTTTTGTTCCTCTTAATGGTGCGGTAAACAAAGAACCGCCACCTGTAGCAAAAGATAATAAAGCCTCTTCTACAGCTATATTAGCCACTATACCAAATGTATAGGCAGACTGAAGCCCAAGATTATTTAAAAATCCACCAACTCCCCCTCTAGTAGAATTACCTATCCTCATGGCATCTGCAAATTCTCTAGCAGAATCTAAATCTTTACCAGTAAAATAACTATCATCATCAAACAAATCACCAATAGATCTATAAGAAGAAACAAACCCTGTATAAAACAACTTAGGAAATTGACTTGTCATCCTAGAAAAATCATCAGTAAAGCTAGAATTTTCATTATATAATGTTTCATTATCTCTGAATGGGTTAAAACCTAACTCTTGAAACTTTGGATGATTAGAATACCTTTCATAATCTGTAAGCCTTTTATTAAACATTATAGGTCTAATAGGCGTAGGATTTTTAGGGGCAGAGTTTTTAACTTGCCTCATACCTTTTAGCAAGCTTTCTTCACTATTATTAAGTTCTACATTAGATTTATAAGGACTATATTCAGGTCCTGTATAGCTTTTGTAATTTGGATATACAATACTATTAACAGAATTACTAAATTCTTGAAACATTAAATCATATTCTTGATCAGAAGGAGGTCCTTGATCTAAGCTACTTTTTAAATTAATGTCTAAATCTTCTGCTTGAAATTGAAAACTATCTGGTGTTAAATCTCCGTTGGCCATTATATATTATTTTATCTTAAAAACTTCTTCCCATGTTACATTAGGATCTTTTTCTAATGCTTTTTTAAACATTTTCTGTGCTTCTTTTTGCTTATTAAATTGTATTGTACTCCAATCTGACATATAGCTTAAATATTCATAATATTTTTCTGTAGCTTGTTCAGAACTTTTATTTGTATACTTAGAAACATCTCCATATTTTGTTGACGAAAGATCTACCTCAACCATACTGTCTGATATTAAATCATATTGAAAAAACGTTTGTTCAATAGCCCATTCTCCATTAGAAAGATAAGCATTTATTTTACTATTATTAGGAAGTTTTCTTTCATAAGATTTTGAAACATCATCAATTAGTGAACTAAGCAAATCTACACTTTTGTTATTTTTAGGATTAAGATTATTTTTGTCATACTGACTTGGAATGGTTAACGTATATGTTTGAGTTCTTGGCTTTCCTATTGATGTTGTAGTTCCTGCAATGTTTTGAGTTCTAATTAATTCATAAGTAGAATTTTCTTGCCCAGGTAAAGCCGGTTTATATTTTATGTTATAATCATATTTTTTATCTAGTTTTCCTCGTGCCCAACTATTTAAAATATTAAAAAATTGCAATTTTGCATTAGCATTATTTAATTGCACAGGAGCTTCTTCAGCACCTTGATCTTTTACTCCTGTAGCTTCTACTTGATGTGAAACTATAGCACCAGGTATATTTAATGCTTGCAACGCAAAAACTCCTTGAGATACAGACTCAGATTCTAAATTATCTTTATCTGTATTAGCTAAAGGAAGTGTTTTTGACATACCAATGTACATGTTAGGGCTTGATGTAACTGCAGAACCTTTACCTGCATCTTGTGCTATATAATTTACAAATGTATAACCTTTTTCTGCAGTTTCATTATTGTTAATATTTTCTATTGTTTTTAGTATTCCATCATATGCTTTGTCTGATTTTGCTGTATAGTTATCATCAATTGCAACACCAATGGTAGTGTAAGTCTTACGGTCTGTAGGATTAAATAAATACCAACCTTTACCCATTGATTGTTCTAATTCATTTTTATTTTGCTTATTAAAAGAATTTTGTTTTTCTCTATTTAAAAGTGTAATTACTTCACTAAGTGAGTATTTTTGTACTCTACCATATCTAGGATCTATAACAGGTTGATTTTGCTGATCTACTTCAATATATTTATTATCTTGACCAAGTTTATATCTTCCATCTTTTTCAACATCTTGTTTTAAAAGTTGTGTAGTTCTTTCAGTTCCTTTAGGTAAAAATGAATCAGAAGTGAAATAAATACTACCTCTATCAGTTCTTACTAATTTTGATCTTGAAGGTGAAAGTACATAATTACGAGATGATAGTTCATATCCTTGCACTTCTTGTCCGTCTATTTTTACAAACTTTGAAGATGGTATAGCACCTAAATTAACAATAATCTTTTTTAAAGGTTTTTTACCAGTATTTTTTGCAAGTTCTTCAAAAGCTTTACCTGTTATTTTACCTTCTTTAATTTGTTTAGATATTAATTCTGAATATTCTTCTTTTGTAAGTTTTGTAACATTACCATTTTCATCTTCAGAAAAAATACTTGGTATGCCTTCTTTATCCAAAAGATTATATTTTAACTCTAAGTTATCTTTTGTTGTTTTATATAAATTGTTTATTTGACTTTTTATTAAACTTTCTTGCTCTTTGTTTGAAGTATAATTCTCTTTTAATTTACCTAATGTATTGTTTACCTCAAATATAGTTTTTTTGCTATCATCTATAGTTGTAACATCATAAATAGATTTTTGTAACTCTTCAAACTTTTCATAATTTTCTTTTCTAAATGCTATTTCTCTAAACAAATCTTTACTCACATAATTTTTATTTTCTGGAGCTGAGTGTCTTATTTTATCTTTATCTTCTGGTTTTAATTCAAATTCACTTGGAAGCTCCACCATGTTTTTAGGAGCATTCTTATTTAACTGATCATATGCCTGAATATAATTTTCTATCTGTGCCGTAGATAAATTTATTTCTTTATCTTCAAAATGTAACTCTTGTTTACCTAAGTAATTTTCTTCACTTACAATATTTTCTGAATCTATTAAACCACCTACTTTATCAAGGATTGCATTCCCTGTTGTTTCTCCTGGTTTTTTTGCAGTTCCATCTGCATTTAAACCTGCTTCTAAGTTTAGTCTTATTTTAGTTTTAAGTCGTTTTTCTTGCTCAATAGTTTCTTTTTCCTTAAGTAGTTTATCCTGTTGAAAACGTATACTACTCATTTTCACATCATGCACTTCTTTCCTGCGTTGCAACTCTGCTTGATTAACTTTTATTGTTCTTTCTGCAGTAAGCATAGAATAGTTAGTAGCTGCGGCATTTAAATCTTTTGTAATATTAGATTGCATTTGTACATTATAACCCTTATTGTTTATTTCATTAGGGTCATTACTTGTAAGAATACGATCTGCTAATTCAGCTGTTTTTAAAGACATTTCTTTTTCAGCTGTCAAGCCTTCAACTCTGTTTTTCATAAGCTCAATTTGCTTACTTATTTCACTATCAGGTTTTGGAGTTCTTCCTTGTCTTTTTAATTCAGCTTCAATAACATCTAGTTCTTTATTTATTGTTTTTACTTGCTCATCATATTTCACTGAATTAGCAATATTCATTTCTTTATAAACCTCTATATTACCCTTGTTATATTTTAATATACCTTCAGATATAGAATTTACAGTGCCTTCTTTCATTTGTTTTTCTGCATACTGTCTTGAATCTACATATGATTTTGTATAGTATCCATTTTGGATAATATCATTATTTTGAAAATTCATTTTTAGATCTGCCATTGCAGTAGCTGTAATGTTTTTCCCATTAGTATCTGTAATAATAAAGTCTCCTCCTGGAGATAAAGTATCATATTTAACTGTATAACCTTTTTTTTCTAAGTAGCTTTTTGCTTTTTTATATAATTGAGGATTTTGCATATAAGAAGGCATACTTGATGAAATTGCATCTTCTTGAGAAGCATTAATAAAATCATCCATTTTATATTTCAAAAGCTTAACACCTTCATCCCAGTATCTATCATACTCTTCTTCATTTGTTGATGTTTTTAAATCTTGAGCATATGCAATTTTATTTTGATAGTCTTTAGTCATTACCATGTCTTTAACAACTAAATCATTATCATAGAATGGTTGAAAAACACCCTGCGCAGCTCTTACATTTTGAGCTAGAGAAAGATCTAATCCTGATATTTTTTCTAGTTCAGGTTGCAAGTTATTAATAAATTGGTCTCTTGCTTCATTTGTATCTTCCCTAGATAATCCAGCATACATAATTTTACTATAAGCATTGTTAAGTTGCTTATAGTTAGAATCATATTTAGTCTGTCTTTGCTGTAGAGTGTCTGTAAGAAACTTATAGTCTGGTGTAAAAGCCTTAACATTTGGTAAGTAAGGATTTACATTAGGTACATACGTTGCCATTATTTAAATTTTATATTCCTATTTGTCCTGAAAAAAATGGTAGTAGTTTATTAATCTCTCTACCTCTTTTACCTGTTCTATTAGCATCATAGCCAAATACTCCAGCGGGATTATTGTTTAATGCTTCTCTTTGGTAATTATTTAATTGTCTTTGATCTGAATCTCCTAAAAAATATTTCATTTCTGTTTCATTCATATCCCTATTGTATCTACTTCTAATTTGATTATTTATTCTTTTATACTGTTCAAATTTAGATCTTTCATAGTTAGGAGATGGATCTAATGCTGTAGGGTTTGTAAAGTAAACCATACCGCCTGTAGTTGGATCAATATTGTAATTATCATACAATGTATTCATATTGTATGTATTTGCCATGTTACTATAAGCATTAGCCATAGCGTCAGCATATTGTTCACGGTCAAAGTTTTGCTCAATTAATGCATTTTGCTCAACTTTCATTGTGTCGTTATACAACTTAGTATTTCTAGTTCTATTCTCTTTATCAATCATATAGTCATACTGAGCTTGTTGAGCCTGACCTCTATTAATAGTGTTTATATTTCTGTTATGAACACCAGCAGTAACATTTGCAATACTTGCAGCAGTCTTTGCTTGAACATTAGCCATTCTTGAATTAAAAGACTGCGGCCCTCCAAATGTACCTAAACCTTGAGCCATTAAATTCATCTGCTCATTTGTAGCAGCTATAGCTCTAGTTGGATCTTCAAGCACATAGTCTACATCAATGTCTTCAACAGCAGGTTGCCAGGGGTAAAACTTTTTACGCTTTCTACTAGCAATAGCATTTAACTTTAATAAATCTTGCAACCAAAATCTTGGATCACTAGGGTTGTAAGGTACTTTGAGTTGATTAGGTTGTATGTTTATATCTTCATCTTCTCCTTCAACTGTTACTTCTTCTGCGGCAGAAGAATCCTCTGCTTCTTCTGCATCTTCAATAACATTTGGCGGGGTATATGTAGAATGCTGACCAAGCGTTGTATTATTTCCAAAACCATCTATTCTTGAAATATTATTTTCAGCATCTATACCATACTTTTCATCTTCTTTTCCTACTTGCCTAATACCATATCCTGTCAATGCATTATTTTGATCATCATCTAATTTACCATCATCTCTATCTTTAAGTAAATCTCTATAAGCTATATATGCAGCTTGCTGTGCCTCTGCTGCAAAACCATTTGCATCATCATATGACATTCCCATTTTGTCATACAATTCTTTATACTCTCCTTTAGGATCTCCTGTTTGAGCAAGATCTGAAATTTTAACGTTACCTTTTAGCTCATGTGCATATGCGCCTAAGTTTCTTTTTTGCATCATTAAGAAATAGTCAAGTATTTCTTGGCCATTTAATTTTCTTAATTTTTCTTTTTCTGATTTAGAAACATTTGGTCCAAAGTAATCATTATTATTTAATGCTTCTTTAAATCTTGAAATTAAACCTTTTCCAGCAGGAGAATTTGGATCTTTAAATGTTCTTTCTAATGCTTCATAGTTTTCTAATAACTCACTATTTCCTAAAAATACTTTATTTATAGGATCTTCTTTAGCAATAGGGAAATCCTGTTCTTTTGTATTTTCTTCAGCTTCTTTTGCAGTTGCTAATTCTCTTTCTGGATCATCTAAAAATTCCTCAGCTTCTTTAGTAGTTGCTTGATTAGATTTTATAAATACACCTTTATCATTATCATATTTATAATATTTCCCTTGTTTCCAATTATCATAATTAAATCCTTCATTAAACATATCAACTCTAGGTCCACCAGTAAGAGGATAAGTTTTCTTTCCATTTATATTTTTTAAATTACTTCTATGCCTAGCTGCATCAAATTTTTCTGTAAATGCTTGAGGATTACTATCAATCATTTGCATTACTTCAGGACCATATTCTGCCCAATATTTATCTACTACACCTTTGTCTAGTTTTTTATTTGGATAAAATTCTTTACTACCTTTTTTACTAGAAGATATCACTCCAGCAGCCTCCATTAATGCAGCTCTTGGGTCTTCACTATTAACTTCAAAGTCTACCATCCTTTTTCTTAACTCCAAAGGATATTCACTATACTTATCATCAATTGTTTGAATCCAATCTTTTACTAGCTCTCTGTCTGTTTCTTCATCTCCTGTAAAATCAATTCCTGTTACACTCTTTTTAAATGCAACATCAAGAGGTAGTCCTTTACCATCTGCCGAACCATGTGATAATTCATAGTCAATTATCTTATCTCTATAGTCACCACTTGTTTGTGGAGATTGGTCTGTTGTAGATGTATAACCCTCTGGTCTTATACCTGTAGCTTCAAATATATCATCATCAGATATAAGTTTATCATAATTCTCTCCTTTCCAAGTTGCTGCAGGATAAATAAATTCATAAACAAAATCATCATCATCTACTTGCTCTTGTGTATAAC
>WLWI01005709.1_pt1 | contig 10348 bp, 9 predicted proteins | sample 6701501 | NCBI WGS metagenome assembly WLWI01 (sample SAMN12718690, study PRJNA515312) | sponge metagenome | isolation source: marine sponge | host: Mycale hentscheli | place: New Zealand: South Island, Marlborough, Capsize Point | collected 2014-11-01
AGCTACAGCAGCTAACTACAAATTATTATCTATTATCAATCTTACTTGGTTGTACTTTAACCACAAAGACTCCAGGCTAGGCTACCTCAGTCCAAACAGTTGTAATAAAACCAAACTGAAGCTGCTTCTCTCTGGCCGCGTTTATGCGCCTATCGGAACTACCGGTTTTTAGTTCGTGGTCGCGTATACACGCCTATCGGAACTAATCGGTTAAGAGTACTGTGTGTGACCTCCGATCTAATGTGAATAGATTCCATGCTCGTGTTTATGCTGAAGCAGTGCAATTAGCAGAGGTAGTTCATGTTCATGAGATGATACCAAGGCTTGCATCAAGGCAACAACATCGATCAAACATCACTGCCAGCAACTACTCGGAATATTATTGCCGAAACTTAACCATACCATTATTGGATCATTTAATTACTGAACTCAACACAAGAATTGACGAAACAGATTCAGTGGTTGAATTTTTGACATCAATGTTAGTGAACAGCCAAGAGCATAGTTGCCAAGTTTATGAAACTAATTTTAGGTACAGTGTAAAACCACACCCATCTTAGTGAGCCACACCCAAAACCACACCCATTTTAGTAAGCCACACTTAAAACCATGCCCATATCAATAGACCATGTTCCTTTCAGTTCCAATTTCAAATAATATTTATTTGGTGGTGAGGACTTTGTGTGTATATAGCTTTTTTACAGTTAGTAAGCAGTTGATACAAAGACCACCTAGTTTCAGCCTCAATCACACTCTTTTCTACCGCTGGTCTGAAAAAAGATGTCACAGATTGTGTGGAAGAAGCTGCTGCTGCCAACTCCCTGTGTTTTTTGCCATTCACATGAGTTGTAACGTCATTGCGACCACCATGGCTGATGTTAAAGTCACAGCAACACAGCGTGCACCATGCAAAGAGGTTACCTGCAGAAATATTAAGTGTCTCTTGATGAGAATGACCTCCCATCTTTTGTGTGTTTTAATTCGGAGCTCGACCTGTGGCAGCACAAATGGAAAGCCACACCTGAATTAGCTGCAATACTCAATACTCCAGAAAAAGCTCTAGTCCACACTGATTGTGATTTCTTTCCCAATGTTCACACTCTCCTGTGTATAATGGGCACTTTACCAGTTACCAGCTGTGAATGTGAACGTTCAATCAGCATGCTTCGATTGATCAAGTCTCCATTGAGGAGTACAATGAAACAGGAACAACTCCATGGACTGGCAATGCTATACTATAATCGTGATGTTGAAATAACACCTGATGAAGCTGTGGATGAGTTTGTCAAAAAGTGGGTGTGGTTAATAAAATTTTCCACCTGCAGTCTTCGGGCCCCCCCCCTCCACAAAATCCTGTATTCGCCCCTGGAGGGGGAGATGTGGTAGAATACGTACCACATTCCTATAAGCCACACCCCTGAACACTCCCACTAGAAACACTAAACATCACATTATTATTAAATTATTAGCATGCCTTATTATTCTATTGTTTTCTGTACTAGCTAATTACTTATTCCATTTATCTCCCACTTCCCATTGCACCATTCCTTTCCTGTGTCACCAGACTTTCATTGAGCATGCCCAGATTGGTTTTATATATAATGGCTGGTCTGAGCATGTGTTTCTCAGTGTCATGCTTTACCACACTTAACTCTTGTGAACCTTCTGTTCTGCTTTAAACAGCAGCAGCTGGCTAGCTAAGTGCCTGTGAAAGGGTTGTGTAAGTGCTTTCTGACACTCTGGTGGCAGCCAACTTGGTTCTCTCCCAGCTGCTTCCACCACAAGATGGTATTAAAAACAGGTTAATCAGAACCTGTCTTAACCAACGACAATCTTTGCAAGAGTATCTTAGCTCTTATCACTGGAGAAAACCGTCCCAAAACATCGAATACTTTAACAACATCAGATATGAGAGACCTCTTGGTCATATATTTTGTGGAAGATCAGTAACACTCACCAGAAAGCAATCACTAGACCAAACGTTTTGGCATACTTGTATGATTCAGATTGTGCAACAGTAGCATTGGTGTCTCTAAGCCCATCAGGAATGCTATTACAATAGGATCGCTGGAGCCCTACTTGTGTAATAACAATTCATCTTTTCCTAATAAATGATACATCTCGCACTTGAAAGGGAAATAAAACGTCAAGCAATGATTAATGCACGGTTGCCCTACCATCATGTTGTATTGAGACAGACACCACTTTCCTTCTGAACTTAATTTCACCACACGTCGATGACTTAAGGCAATGACAGTTAATCAAATTAATTACTATTTTATATCTTTTTTTTGGGGGGGGGGGAGGCTCGTCTAAATCCTTACCAGCAAATTTTGCCTAATAGAGCTTGCTTGAGCTTTCCAACAAGAATGAATGATAAAAAAGAATACCTAAAACCGTCCAAATGAATGGGATCTATGTTCACAACCTTGCACAAATTCATTTAAACAACCTGACATATTAAGTTCATCTGTCTTGTCTTTGTGAATATGTAGCATCATCAAATTATAAATCTCTCCTGATACATTATACAACACAAACATGTCTTTATTCTTCTTAGATTGGATGCACTTCTTTCACTCACAGCATTTGTTGCTGGACTAACAAGCATAAGCTTAACCCTTTCGACGCTGTAACTGCATATATGCGGCGAATTTTTTAACAACATCTAATTTAGATACAGGATGCTGGCACTTACAATAAAAATCTTGTGCAGTAAAGTAATGGATCCAGAATATTCTCTTGCATACTGCTCAGGAATGGACTAACAGCTATGGTATAAATTTTGCCAAGGTTTAGGGCCACAAGGGGTCGACCATATAACGTTTATATATTTTTAATATACGGAATTTCACGACAATAGTTCATGTGGTAAGGTAAGTAAATAGAAAAGTAAATTAAAATTCAACAAAACTCTACATTATGGCATGAGCACTTGGGTAAAAAAATGATATACAAACCGGCTTCTAAACTACGGCAGTAGCCATGCAGTACTGCCCTGAATTCCGAAATGGTGACGGGGTATTTCTTGCGATGCAATCGACTTCCAATCTTCATTCTTAGTAGATGCTTTCTCCTAGTAGTACTTGCTGGCTTGCATAAAAAAATAACTCAGGATAGGGGGGGAAGCAGAAGTAAGTTTAACATCCCCTAGCAACTGTAGCCTATTTGACAGATTTATCGCACTCAAAGAGTGTGCCAGCACCTTTCTTATTTTGTACGTAAGTAGGTGTTATACTTCCTTTTAAAAAATATTGAACCCATACAGGCAGGTTAAGTATTTTTTAATCGTCTGAAAATGGAGATCGAGCAAACATTTTTGGCTGTGAATTTTGAGGACGCCAAGCACCCAAATTTTTTGTTGCCTTCGGACTTCAAACACTCAGAGTAGAAAGTACGCAGCCTATAGAGAGTCCCTCAGCACTTTGAAAAAATATGGATAAAGTTTTTCCTACTGAACATGGAGAGCTAACATTTGGGATAGTTCCACGGAGACTCCTCGAAACTTGCTGTAAGGTGGACTTGTTATAAGGCTATAGCTACCTACTTCATATGCTTGGCTGTTTGTTTGTGGATTTTTGTGGTTGTTTTGTGGTAAAAATTCAAAAATCAAATTCTAATTCTAAAAGACGCTTGAAGTGATGAAGAAAGTCTGCATTGGAAGGGTGAAATTTCTGAAAAAAGTACTTGTTGAGCTTGTGAGAGAGATCACATGTAATTCAGTACATCTTAATTGAAGGTTTATTAGTGGATCCTTCAAAACAAACTGCCAAAGTGTGAAGCTGTGAAGACAAGAATTCTTCAGTGAGGTTGTCCTTGTAACTTTCAATAATGTATTTGAAGTCTTCTTCATAAATCTGTTTGAAGAATCTCTAACAGACCATCTTGTTGGGCAAAGTATTCTGACATATCTTTCTTCACATTCATAAATATTGCTTCTCTTCTAGGTGAGAATTTTAGTAGCTTTGACATTTCATGGGTTAGTGTCCATATAATTTCTTAATAGTTTGTTTTGCTTGTCTCTTGCTTCCAAATTCAATGCATGTCTGAGCAGTGAACAAAAATAATGCATACGACACCTGACTAATCTATTTGCAGTGTTAGATTGAGCATCATATAGTCCAATACAGTTTTCAATAGGCTGAAAATCATTGTTGACTGAACACAAGCATATTACAAATTGTTCCTTGGTAGAACAATCAGTGACTTCATCAGCCATAAGTGCAAAGTATTGAGCTTAATGAAGAGAAGAAGCGATTACTCTTAAATTGAATTAGCTCGGTCTGGGTTTGTGGACTTGTATATCTTCCAGCTTTTTTTTCTGAAGCATACAAGTATTTCAGGGCCATCAACAGCCAGGATTTGCAATAAATGCATGAAATTGCTATCAATTTCAAATCATTTTCTTTCAATGCAATACCTTGTCTACATAAAATTTTTATATTTTGTGCAATCTGTATTATGTATATCCTATTTATATCTTGTTATTTTGTGTGTGTGTGCAGCATGCAGCCAACATCTTGAGTTGTTGCAGCTACAAAAAACTCAGATGCTACTTTGTGAGAAACAGTAGCTTCATGCTTACTAAACTAACATGTGGAATCCTTCTACCAGTGTGAAATAAAAAATGTTTACTTTTATTTTACTGAAATATAAAATAAATAAACAAGACGAATGTATAAATTTATGAATATTCCTGGAGAAAAAACCTTAGATAATCTTGAAAATCTGGCACTAAGCTTTAAAAAATAACAAAAAAAGTTTAATTGTGCTTTATCTAAAAAGGTAGAATATGCTATGTGATGACACAATTGTTAAGAATTCCTACCTGCTTGAATGGGTCCCACACAACTATAACAATAAGCCTTGCCGTTGGTTACAACATAATGTAGCCACTTCCACTTTACAAACCACCCACACTGAAAAGAGCGGTAAACCACTTTGTCTTCCTAAAAGATTACTGAGTGAAAGAGATATCATTGGGCTGAAACGGATGTTTAGGAAGTGCAGGTAAACTATGATCACCATGTTTACTGACGTTACTAGCCATCCCACACATATACCTGCAAAGGACACTAAAATATGGGCCACAGTTGACACAAGTAAGGGTGTGTGGCTATTCTTTAAAATAGCCCCCCAATAAAAATCCTAGATCTGCCTCTGGCAAAGTGAGAACACAGTAGCACAAGTTATCTTGCTCAGTTATCATTCTCTACCATTGGTTAAGGTTACATAAGTTTTCCTCTCCTACTCTCTTTTTTCCCTGAACTATCTGAGCTTTTCTTCTACCCCATCTCTCCTATCTTCAGCTCTTTTAATTGAGTCATGGAGCACATTCTACTGAATGTGACGACACTCTACCTACCATAATGGGACGATGCTTTGCCGAACCACACAAAGCTCATGACTTATTCAAGAATACACACACCGTCGGTCGTTGTCATTGGTTGTCATCATCGTTACTGACACACAAGCATATTATTATATAGATGGAATCTAGCGGAGAAATATGAAACTTGATTTCTGGGGACAATGAACAAGGTATCTACGAGCATTACATGCAATGGTCAAACCGTCTCAGTTTTCACACGGGGACATAGTTCTCTTAAAAGATGAGACACTGTTCTCTTGAAACTGGCCCGTTGTAAGGTCCTAAAGACATATCCAAGTGATAATGGACAAGTTTGTGTTGTTGACGTCCTTGTGAAAAGAAAAGTTTTCCACCATGTGACTAACAGCCTCGCGGAGGATATTCAGTCCTCTTTGAGCCCGAAAGTATTGCCTACAAATAAAGGCTAGCCCTGCCCACCAATACACGTAACTAAGCTGGGCAGAACCCTGGACTAATTCTTGAATTACTGCTAATTGTGTCTATTGTAATGCTAATTGTTTCTGTGTGTCCTTTCCTTTCATTCTGCTTGTGTCATATAGTCTGTGAGTTTCGAGCTAACACAAATATACCATTGTTGAAGTACAATAATAACAGACAAAAAAATACCCAGATTTCTATTGTGTTAGCGTATTAGCATTCTAAAGTTAAATTATTCTTTATTTAATCTAAACCAACTCGCATACTGTTTATGCTAAGCATATCACTAGTTAGCTAGCTTTTAATAGTATCATTCATATAATTACAAAGGATTTAGGAGGTAATAAACACCGACAAAACCTAACTATATATTTAGAGGTTTTTTATGTGGTGTTAGTAGTTGTCATATCTAACTATCATTACTTGTGTGAGTGAGTAAAAATATACATGTTTTTATTGCATAGTACTTTATAATGGTATCTATATAAATTGTACAAAGTATTCTTTCACAGATAATTTTTATTTTTATTTCAGAAAAACTTATTGTTGGATTTGTAACTGCAGCATTTTTGTGCACTACATTTATCACACTTTTTACCATTATCTATTGTATTGCCAAAACCATTGTTATGCTCAAATAATTTAATAAATGTATTATTTCCTTAAAAACATTAATTCTAGCTATTTGAAGCAATAATTGTCTGTAAAATGTTGAATATATGTGATTGACATCCCTATATCTTTAGCAGATGATTAAAGTTTAATGGTTAATAATACTTTGAAGGTGATATAGCCAATTTGCATGTGCCAAAACTAAGACAATTTGGTCTTAAAATTAGGATAATCCAATTCCGAAGGAGAACTCAGCATTTCATACTGAAGGTTGGCTTCTGAGAAGTCTTCTCATTTTCCCTTCATCAGTAGAGAGTGCTTGGTAGACCAGTAACTCTGAACAGCTTGCTGGTACGAGTCTCCCAGCTTCATGCCTGTATCTCTCCTGGGGAGCTTCACCATGTATTGTCCATATTATTATCTGCAGTGTTTATTGTGGCAATACTGCTGCCACATTTACTAACAAATAATTATGTACTTATGAGTCACCTCTAACTTTCACTAATGGAATTCCCCTAACATATCCATTATCCACCCACTATTCAGACCCTACATGTATCTCACACTCATTACAATTCTCATTACACTCTGAACATTAGATTTGGCCAATTAGCCTATTCCTTCTTTACACTCTAGTTAACTAAATCACATTCATGATATATTACCACACCTTTCCTGTTCTGTTAGCTACATTATGGCAGAACCTTTATTATTTTTCCTTACCTTAGTGCATACTAAGTGCTGCCAGGTGTTTGAAGAACTATATTTAGACATCATCTAGGGCGTGATAGCTTAGCTATAAAGTTATCCTCTCCAGCTTGCACTACTACAAGTCTTATACACTTCAGTAGTTAGTTCTCATCCTTCCTGTCTAGTGGCAGCATATGCCTACCTGTCCATCTTGGCCCTTGTACCACCACAGTTGGCGGAAGAGGTGTGTCGTGATGAGACAGACCTGTTCCATGGATGGCAATTTCTTTCGAATCCAGCTGACTTGACTTGCTGCAGAATTATCTCTCTTCATTGTGAATGTTAAGTCATAATTTATTTATTTTAACTAATCCATTACTGTGTTCCTAACATTGTCTTTACAATTATTGTTTTTCTGTTGCATTGCTTCTTCATACTGTGCATCACTTGGTTCTGTTTTTATCTGGCATATAAGAAAACTACAGTGAACCAAACCCCATCTCTAATGATGCATTCTCCTCTAATACTAGTCTACCACCAATAGCTGAAGAAGTCAACGTGGGGCAACTAGCAGAAGACGTAATAGTAACACTCTCTATTAGAAGTACTCCTATATCGGGATTAACACCAGTAGATGACAGATCAGACCTAGATGCCAAAGCTCAACCGTATCCAACCTTTATAGTCCAGCAATCTACACTAAAAAAGGGCTTAACCCCCTACTAATTGCAACAGAATTGTTTTCACTTGTATCAAGTAAAGTTGACCTCCGTCTAGTATAACGTATCCAAAATCCACCAAAATCTGCAAGAGGAAAAGGGTGAAAATCACTAAAAAGGTAAAGGGTCATCAGATCTATTTTTCTACCAACCACATGGTCCGATCAAGGTTTTGCTTCAAACCACAGGTAAGTCTCTTTGATTTCTTTGGGTTATAGGGTTTAGCTACATCTATACTAGCTTGGGGTTTATGGTTTCAAGCTACATTTCTGCATGCTTGAGCATCCATAGCTGTCTTATCATGCTTATTGACTGGTGAACCTTTCCAGGCAAGATGAATGAAGTGGAAATCTGTGTAATCTGTAAAGAAAGCCTTTCTAATGGTTTACAACTGTAAAGTTATGACAGAAAGGTAGTGATGGTATTAATAGAGCAAGCCAAGCCCGTAGAAGTGACGTAACAGCCCAAGTTGGCCAATTAGTACATATTTAGTGTCGGAAACTATTTACTTGTGAGAGGCGATTGTCATTTGATAAAAAAAGAGAAAAAGCTCAAGAGTCACCATCATTTTGTACCTTACGTTCAGAAACCCCAGTATTTAAATTCAAAGAACATTGCCTTTTCTGTGGGGGTGTAGCAAAGTGTGAGAACAATAAGCGTGGTAATGATGTATTTCCTGTGAGAACAAGTGATTTCCAATGTAATATTGCCAGAATATGTGGAGAGATATAATGACTGGGGAAGATTAGTAGCCAGCAGGCTCGAGCTTGTTATTGATCTGCATGCTGCTGATGCAGTTCATCATCAGCAATGTAGTGTGGATTTCCGTACCCTGAAAAATGTTCCAAGACAACATTCATCTTATTCTACGGCAAAACAAACTAAACGTATCAATGTTGGAAGACCGGAAGATTTAGACAGATCTAGGACTTCTCAGCAGATAGTAGCATTTTTAAGGGAAAATGATGAGGAGCACTTAACAATCGGTGACCTCATTGAGAAGATGCAAGGGCTTAATGGTTCCGGATGCCAAGCATATAGTCAAACGTACATGAAGCAAAAATTGAAGGAAGAATTTGGTGATGAGATAATTATTACTCAGCTGAATGGGAAACCTGATGTTGTGACTTTTGGTGGTAATGTCTCGGCTATTATGATTAACTTTATAAGGAAGAAAAGATGCAAGATTCCAAATCTGAAGCGATGCGCATCATTCGGACAGCTGCAAAATTGATCAGAAGTGATATCAAATCAGTGGATGCTTCTTGTGAAAGCTATCCATATAAGGAACAAATGGCAGACTCCGAAGCAGCTCTAAACTATCTACCAGTGACATTACAGGAGTTTTTGCAGGTATTGTTTACAGGGAAGAACACAGAAATGAAACGAGCATCGATTGGACAAGCAATTATACAGGGTACTCCCCAAGAGTTATTTTGGCACCTCTGCAATTTGGGTTAACCTTGGAGATGCACCATAGATTTTCTTCCAGGTTCATTGTTGATGCCCTTTCAGGGGGGCTCCACAGGGGGGCAAAGGGGCAATCACCCCCTGAACTTCCAAAAAGCGGGGGCATTGTCCCCCCCTCCAACTTTCACATTAGCATGTCATGTACACCATTACATACTCACACATCATTGGATTATTTATTAAAAAACTATTCTTAGATATGTAAAATGTGTGATGTCCTTGATAATACCTTATAATGCAATCTCAGCATGTGATCAGGTCCATGCAGCTGCCATATACATGAAGAGGTCTCAGAAGAGTTCAGTAGAGATTTGGCAGAAGAAAAAAATAAGGCTTGATTCCTCTGAACCTGCTGCTACTGTTGCTGGCTCTCATACTGAGGAGGGAAGTGAATTGTTGGCATCATCTGTTAAAGAGGCTGGGGTCAATATTGAAATGGAGCCTACAACAGTAGAAGATGCAGTCAGACAAGATGACAGTACTTGCATGAGTATCTGTTGTTCTGATAAAAATAAACCCTACCATCCACAGGAAGAAGGTACTTTGTCTCTCTTTGTTAAGAAAGATAGACGGTTTCTTCCTTCATGGTATTTCAAATATTCTTGGATTACTCTGCGTACCTCTAAAAGGAAGATTTTCTGCTTTTACTGTAAGTTTGCTCATAATCATAAGCTGCTTTCCTTTTTGACGAGAGGGGAAGATGCTTTCACTGTATCAGGTTTTGACAATTATAAGAAGGCCCTTGAGAAATTTAAAATTCATGACTCCTCCGACTCCCATCAGGAGGCCAAGTTTAAGGGAACTCCCTTAAAAATCCTTCCGTAAAGGAGCAATTAAGTTCTAAAATGGCACAAATTCAAACGACTCGATGTGCTGGGCTTCTAAAACAACTAGAAGCTATGAGGTTTCTTTTAAGGCAGGTGCGTGGGGGTGAGGAAGGTGAAGGGAATCTACCACAGTTATTATCCTGTTGGTCTGCTGAAAATGCAGACCTAAAGAGTTGGCTCAAGGAAAGAAAGTATCTATCCCATGACATAGTCAATGAGAT
>WLWI01005710.1_pt1 | contig 10345 bp, 5 predicted proteins | sample 6701501 | NCBI WGS metagenome assembly WLWI01 (sample SAMN12718690, study PRJNA515312) | sponge metagenome | isolation source: marine sponge | host: Mycale hentscheli | place: New Zealand: South Island, Marlborough, Capsize Point | collected 2014-11-01
ACTTGGTAAGTGTGCACTATTTTTTGCCTTTAGCCATTTCTGCGAAAATGCTGATAAACAAAGTTGCTAGTGGAAACTGGGCATGCGTAAACGGGATCTAAAATACTTAGAGCATGCGCGCTTAGGTTCTAACTATTACATAGTAGTAATAATAAAAAAAAATAATGATAATAACAATGAATAATAATCGTAATAGCAACAACAATAACAATAATAATAAATTAACGATAACAATAATAATAATAATAATTATTATTCTGTATAATAGATAGACAACGACAGTGAGGGATTTACTGCCCACAGAATCTCGGGGGGCTGCAGCCTATACTAATAGTTTGGTGCATGACTTTGATGGAAATCATTTTATTGCTGAGTGGAAATAAAGGATCCACTGTGTTCACAGCCATCCCATCTCTAGAAGGGTTGTGTGAGGGTTCAGAGTTAAGGATATTATAAGTGGGTCCTGTTTCGTAAGCTGCCACCAGGAATGGTTATTTGTGGCCACCATGCACAAAGGTGTTTCAGATGTAATAAATAGGAAAATATCTTAGTGCAAGGAGCTCTAATGACTGAAGATCTGCCAATTGACAAATGATACACACTTAGTTTTAGTTATGCACACACAGTTACTGTTTATAATCATTAAATAAAAATCCGTTCATGCACGTACCATTATCTTCTTAAGATTGAATTATGTCATTGTTTCTGCACTGCTATTGTTGATGCATGCATGAATAGTACTTGAAGCAATATGGCTGGTTACTGTTGAGAAAGTAACATACACTTAGCACCACAAAACAACTACATTTTCCATATAAGTCGATTCCAATTATTTTATTCAAGCTAGCATACGTAAATATGTCACTGTGTTAGGCAAACAGCTTTAGTCATGTGCATGAATGAACACATATAGCTATGGACATATGTGAGAAAATAATTTGATATAGTTTTTACTGCCTAGTATTAGCAGAAGATAAATGCGCATAATATTGTGTTTATTTGTGAAATAATTTAATTGGAGTATGTGCCCATTGTGTCAGTTTATTGTCATTCAGTAAGCCATGCCCACCTGTTCTTCTACTAGTTATTACTCATTGTTGTAATTAAATATAATATATATAAAATATTACATTGGGTACATTGCAACTACATCTAAATCTACCATATAAAATCAGTTTGGTATAACAAAGTTACAAAAGCAATGTTAAATTATACTGGCTGACTGTTAACTCAAATAACAATTAAACAGTTCTCTACATGTTAGAAAAAATTACTTTAATTGGTTTATGGTTAGAAATGTCGTCACTTGTATGACTGGAATCAAGACTATCCATACATATGTCGCACACACTTGCCACTGGGTTGTGCTTCTTCTTTACATCAGGACGTACCAGCACATTATCATAGCAATCATCCTCTATAGTATTGGTATACATGCGTGGATGTAGTAACTGACTGTAATTAGTCATCATTTGACCTTGGGGACTAAAGCTCATTGGATAGCAATTGAAGTCACCAACGGCAATTAAATCTTTTGGCCCATTCTGGAAGAAGTTATACAAGGCATCTTGCTCCTGGTCATTGGCTACTTTTTGCTGAGCACCTCTTGCTTTAAAATGGAAATTTATGGCTGTCATTGACTTTGCATTATACTCGAAATCTATACAATGTAGTCTTCTATTAAATGAGTTATCTCCATAATCACGTGACCGTACATCACTTATAGAGGTGTTTTTCCATAGAAACACACTATGTTCCTTGAATAATTCGCCTTCAACAGCATACACGACATAAGACTGTGCTGACCACTCATTAGGTGTAGTATTTAATAGATTTGCAAGTATTTCTCCAGCAGTTTCAGTTGATACTTCTTGGAGTGCAATGACATCACAGTTTAAACCTCTGATTGTATCAACAACAGCCTGAAACTTCTCAGGTCTTTTTTTTGAATTTTCAGATAACTGTTGGACATTCCAAGAGCATAAGGTGAGAGTAGTGCTGGTGAGACTAATTGAGCCCATTTGTTGTGAAATGTTATCCATGGGTGAGCTTGCCTATAGCACATTATATGATGGCACATAATAATCTGTACCCCTTTACCGTATTTAATAGTATCTTAATTTAGAGTTAAATAAAAAAATTAATAAATTGAATAACTGAATATAATATTATTGATTTTAATAAATACTACTTACCATCATTAGATACCTTTTACAAATTTCGTATTCTTCAAACTTGATAAGTTGGAATAATCAAGAAGTGAAGCAGTCTGGACTCAGAACTCCTTTTATATACAATCTTACATCCTGTTACTATAGTTTCATGCTTGACAAAACAATGCTATGAAAATGTTTAAAAAATTCGAGATGCATGCAAGCACCAATGTGTCACTGTAGTTTGCTTAAAAAAGATTTTAAGATTTTCAGATAAGGATATTCAAACACATTATGAGTTTTTGCAGACAGTATGTCTCCAACACTAATTGTATTTATGACAGAATAAAATCGGATATATAGCTTTATACATTTGATACATTCATTTTTCAAATATTTGAAAACACCTGCTGTTATTGTAGCTTTGCCTCCAACTCTAATTGTATTCATGACTTCTCAACTCACACAGCATAAAATCAGATTTAGTACTTTGAATTGTATCATTTATAATTCTTATTAGTGTTAAAAGCCAAGGTCAGAAGAATTCTTGTGTGTTCATATTAAGTCACCTAGAATTTCATAGGACTAGTCTTATGAAGTCATGAAGATGCGGAGATATACCATCTCATCTTCTTTACCTTATTTCCTTACCAACTTTATTCCCTAATTTTCTGCACGTAGTCACAATTTATTAAAGGTCAAAGGAATAATATTAAATATTAGTAAGTTAGTAATAACAGACTTTTAAATAACAACTAATTATTTAATAAGTAAATAAAAAATTGAAAATGTTGTGAAATTTATCATAGAATTAGACTCACCGTTGCCAAGAGCATACATCTACACATACTGCCATATCAGAATCTTTCTAATTTCTAATTATCTTCCAAAGTTCACATTTAAAAAAAACTTTTGCTTTCTTTTTGCTTGAATTATTATTTAGAGGGTGGAGAAGAGGAGCTGATGAAGAGGGAGTGAAAGGGATGAGAGAGATGGGGTGTGGTTAGGGAGAGGAAGGGGAAATAAATATGTACTTAACTCTTAAAAAAAACCGAGTTAAGGCTACTGGTCTCACAGGCACTTGCTCAGGAACACTTATGTGAATGTATGTGTTTGCATGTGTGTGTGTGTGTGCATGTGTGTGTGTGTGTGTGTGTGTGTGTGTGTGTGTGTGTGTGTGTGTGTGTGTGTGTGTGTTTGTGTAGGACAGTATTGATGTGTGCCTACGTATCTTCCTGAATATTTCATGTTATTATTATTATTATTATTATTATTATTATTATTATTATTATTATTATTATTATTATAATAATAATAATAATAATAATAATAATAATTATTATTATTATTATTATTATTATTATTATTATTATTATTATTATTATTATTATTATTATTATTACTATTATTATTATTATAATAATAATAATAATAATAATTATTATTATTATTATTATTATTATTATTATTATTATTATTATTATTATTATTATAGCACAGAAACTGTGGTGTTCAGGATTAATAGCACGAGTGTAGTGAGAATATTTCTCGCCACACGAGTGGTATTTGTACGAATACCAGTTTTGCTTGCTATGCTATAGCCAAAGATAACAGTTCATTTCTGCAGCTAAGAAAATCATAATCTTGTATTTTATTTCCGTCAAAGAAATTCTTTCATCCTCGTTCTGCTATTATTCATACTTTTCTTACCGTTAAATAGTGTTTCCCTGGAATTTCGCCGTAACATTGCCTAGCAGGTAAAAGTGCGGCAAGGTTGCGAAGAGATTTTAGAGGAAGATTACATGAACGAGAGAATGAACTAAAAACAAACATGGCTGCTTCAGCACAAATTAATGTAGGCTCCTAAACTGATTTCTCTCTCTCACTTCACATACAGTAAACTGTTACTCTCACTATTGTCACATGCACATTTCATCATGTGTGATATTTGATTATTAAAATATCTTATAGCTTAACAATTCTGAATCAAGTACTGTTTTTAGATATACCTAGACAGTTTCTCTCTTAGTGATCAATCTTTGATAATCCGTGCTGAATTTTTGGGGAGGGGGTAATAAGGGTGGGGGAGGGAGTCGGAGGGGGAGGGGAATGGGGAAACATTGCATTATGAAGCTTCAACATAGCTAGGTCTCATGTATCTACAATTCTTAGGGTGATGTGAGAGCGGAAATTAGGAGAAAATGTATAATGTGGATAAAAACTAATATCTAAAATAGTTGGGGGGGGGGGGTGATTTACCTTGGGAGCAGGGGGAAACCCAGTTATTCCCCCTCCCTGCCCCATCCTCCCCCTCAGTAACCCTGCATGCTGTGTGATTTATTTTTTTCGTTTATACCTTTTATTTGCATCTCATGAGTGCTTCGTTTTCGCTCTTATAGCATAATGTTTAAGTTTATGTAATCAGTATAATTAAATTTATGTTGTGAAATTGTAAGAATTTACATTTTAGCAATTTAGTGAATGTAAGTGTCTTGTACTGTCAGGGGCAACCTCACATACACACACACATGCATACACACATCCACAATCACGTACCCCAAATCAAAACTCTCGCAATATCTTGCAAAAAAATATAAGATTATGCAAGATAACACACAGAAATTTGATCCACGATGGATATTTAGGCAAGATCTTATATTAAAATCACACAAGATCATTCAAGAATTTGTGCATAAGATCTGACTAGAATTTGGACATATCCTGGTGTGATCTTGCATATAATAATGCAAGATCTTAAGAGGTATTCAGACAAGATTTTACATTGAAATCATACAAGAATTCATATGTTAGATCTGGAATCAATATGGAACATGCAAGATCTTCACACAATATTTCTCAAGATCTTACATTACCAAGAACCTGATTCTTATTTAAATAAATTACTCTGAAAAATAGTATGATAAACAATAAGATTAAAACCCATTCATATTGTAATAGTAAAATCAAATCCTTTTATCTCACAAGATTACAGTTACATCTATGACTACAAAGTTAATTTGTTTGTCATATAACTTCCACTTTTTCTATCACTGTCTTTCTTTGAGTTTGTTAGTGTCACTCTTCTTCTTTGCCTCTCCACTAGCACACACACACACACACCATACAAACACACGCACACACACATACACACACATACACACACATACACAAACATAATTCCTAAAGGGATCATTATATCAGACAACAATTTTGGTAGTTATCACATGATGTGCTAAGTGTTGAAATACTCCTGATATGTATACAAAGATGTAACATTCAAAGAGTTTTGCTTTATTGATAATTTATCAGGTGTTTTCAACATTATAAATAACTTTACCAAAAACAAATGTAATATTTTTCCAAATATCTATTGCATTCCATTGTTGTGAATTATTAGTGGGCGTGGTTCAATGCTGGTGCGATGTATGATAAATTTGCAAGACATTTTATGCGGTGTGGTTGATTATTATACATAACAACAGTTCCAAAAGTATGCGCTTCTCACTTAAATTGCACTCAAGTAATCACACACTGTATGAATAATGATTGTATTGTGATCTATTGAGTGTTGTGTGGGTGGGGGGTTTACAATGTCATGAATACAATTAGTAGTGGAGGCATGCTGTCTGCATATTAAAGCTGGTGTTTTGGCCAGTCCATTGCCTCTTATCTCAGACACTACTTAACACAAAAACTGTGCAGCAAAGTGTACGTTAAATGCAATTAGTGAATAGCAATAAACTTGGATAATCAATATTTATGCAACTATGAATCTTACAATTGTACTGTTAAATATTTATGCTAGAAAGTACCCCACCACACAGTGGCACTTGATCAAATTTTGCAAGATAGGAATGGAGTAGCATAAGGTAGTTTTGATCCTCTGGTTTAGGCACATTGACCTGCTTTTTTCTCAGTTACTTTTCTTGCTCCTTACGTATACATGCACCACGGTAGTTGGCGGTATTGTTGATGCTTTACCAACCCTGGGAGAGTAGGAAGTCAGATCATATTTGTGTGGGCCATTATAACCACACCCACTCATTTATTCAAGTAATGAAATACGGTGGTTTTTCTATCAAATGAACAACCATCGTTGTTAAAACATCATCAGTGTCCACTGACGACATTTTACCAACCTATTGTGGTGATGCTTTACCAAACACACACCGTCATGGCCATCATCCTTACTGATGGACAAGCATCATATTATTATTTGATGCCATAATTAATTAATAAAGTAATAAAAATCATTCAAATTATTAACAAATTATGTAATAAAGTGTGCAGACAAAAGTAGCCTTCGACATGGACAATTGAATTCATATCTTACAAATCCCTCTTTTGAAACATGTTTTTTATTGTTACACCTGCAAACTAGCATTAATTACAGCAAAAGCAAAATTGAGACAGTAATAAAATAAACTTTTAATGGGGAATCATAATTATATCATGCGCAAATTTTTTACCAATTTGAAAGATCTTGATAAGATGACATGGACTAATGTTCAATTTACAGTATGAAGAATACAATGTGTCCAAGAAGAATTATAGCATATGTAAGATTGCACACCCCATGCATAGCACCTAATAGCTGTGTACACGATCACCATTGACATACTCACTCACACCATATCTTCTGCACACATGTGAATTGCACACAAGCAGCATTAAAAGCAGCTCATAGCAGCGTGTGCATTGCATATATTGATTTCTGTAAGGATCACACCAATGAATTCATACCAACTGCAGCATAGAAAACCTGTTGCGGTCTAGTCAGCAGTAGATATCTGGTAAGGTATCACCATTATTAGTTGCTACAATCATTCTAGTATTAGTCACTCTTGTTCACTCTCTGTATATATTGGACATATTATAGCACCAACATAGAGTTAGCTAGAAGTTTTCATTCCTGTTAATTATCTATTTGTGATGCAATCTATAAACTTAATGCACATTGAAGAGAGACATAATCCTGGGTGTTTCATTAACCCTGGCAATGAAGGATCTCTCATAGTGCAGAGGGTGCAAGCATGAGCGGTTGGGGGTGGGCATAGGTCCATAATTAATACTAGTATGGCACTCTGTCTGGCATCAGATAAGACCTGAGAAATAGTTTGCACTATACAAGATCTTTAGGCAATGGTGATAGACTGGAGACAGTCAGCCCCTCCCACACTACCCATGGATTGAATAACTTCATGTTCTGCAACAGATTTGGACCAGTTGTGGTTTAAATTAAAAGGTTGATTTATTAATTTATTATTATTATTATTATTATTATTGTTATTATTATTATTATTATTATTATTATTATTATTATTATTCTTACAACTACTATTATTATTAATGTTATTGCTATTGAACATTACATAAAAATAGAATAATTCATCTATTTCAATATTCAATTGATAAAGATCTATATTTCTTCTTAATTGCTATTATTATAATTATTATTATTATCATAACAATTAATAATAATTATAGTTATTTATTAATGTAAATAATAATAACAATAATAACAATAATAATATTTTATTATCGTTATTATTATTTATTATTTTATTATTATTGTTACCATTATAGTTATAATTAATTTTATAATTAAATAATAATAATATTAATATAATTAGTAGTTTCCCTTTTTGAAATGATAATCAATTATTTTCTGCTCTCAATGTTTACCAAAGGCAAAGAAATTTGTTATAAGCTAACATCAGTATTTCCTCATGGAATAGTGCTTGCTGGAATATGGTAACCAGTACCTTATTATGAAATGATTGCATGTTATTTCAAGATCTTAATAAATTTATATTGGTTGAGTCAATGAAAAAGTTTAACAACAATTTCAAGGATACACTCAGTACACACACATGCTCATACCTACACCCTGATCATAGGCTGCAGAAGCTGTTAAAGTTGGGTCTGGACTGGAGCCAATATTCCCTATTGTCTGATATATCGAGACTTTAATAATGATTACAGTACTTCCTAGCTTTGCTCAGTAATAACTGTGAATATATCACCTACTCTTCATCATTCAATTTGATTTACTATTTTGTAGCTGCTGTGTCTCATTGAACAGTGAAGTTTTCCAACAAGTATTAATTATATACCAAACACTGAAGCTAGAAGATGTCCTTCTCCTCCAAGTCCGCGATATATATATATATATATTTATTTATTTATAATATATCTTTTGAGCCATTTGGTCCCGCATCGTTTCTCACATATAGAAGATTCACAATTAATTTTAGCTATAGACAAGATACAAGAAGAAACAGTATACTTATTGTTATGCCTTTACAAAGAAAGGCCTTTCTGTAATTGTGTTTCATGATATGAGACGAGTAAGGACTATGGCAGTCCTTGCTACTAACAGATAAAATGTTAACACCAATCTCGACCCATCTTGTTCCAGGCATCACCATAATAATATTTTTATACAATACACATATTTAATTATATGTAATATAATATTCTTGTTTAGAATATTATGTATTGTGATTATTAATAGTCAGACTATCAAAGAGCACTTTTTAAATACAGCATATGTCAATTATCAGAAGAAAGCTGTGCTAATCTTATTGTGTTGGTTTAAATTGTATTTTAAATATTTTTTTTCTTTTATTGAGAGTCTGTGAGATGTTTAATTATCTTATTGTTGCCTTCAATGCACTATCCTGTATGCAACACCTACTGCCCCTCTTGCACCTGATTTTAGTTACTGCTATAACTAATGTTTTCTTTTGTTTTGTTTTTTGTTTTTATAAATTTGTTAAATTATGCAGAACATCATAACATACAATAGGCAAGGACATCTTTATTTTAAATCATCAAGTACATGTTATTCACACAGTATAGTAAAAACATACTAAAACAATATTGAGTGGTATGAGCTGACTTTAAAAAATATCAAATTAATTAAAAACAACAACCTCAACTAAGCTATTTCTAAATATTTTTAAAAATAACTCTAATTGGCTTATGGTCAGAAATTAATCTGGTTTTGTTTTTTGTTGCATCAATAGTATAATATTGCTTCACAGGATTGTTCACACTTGCCTTTGGGTTGTGATTTGTCTTCATATGAGGACGTACTAGTACATTATCGTAGCAATCATCCTGTATATAATTAGTATACATGCGTGGATGTAGCAGCTGACAATAATTACTCCTCATTTGACCTGTGCTATGATCAAAACTCATCGGGTAGCAATTGAAGTCACCAACGGCAAATAAATATTTATTTGGCCAAGTCTGGAACAAGTCATACAAGGCATCTTGCTCCCGGTCATTTGTTACTTTTTGGCTAACACCATTTGTAATCACAGAGTTTCTTGTTTTAAAATGGAAGTTTGCTATTCTCATTGACTTTTCATTATACTTGAAATTTATATAATGTAGTATTCTACTAAAACGTTTGTGCTCAAGCTTTGGCTCTACATCACTTATAGAGGAATTGTTCCATAACAACACACTATATTCCTTGACTGCGCCGCCTTCACATATTACATGAGAATCAGCTGACCACGTACTAGTTGTAGTTTTCAGAGATTTTGCAAGTATTTCTCCTACTGTATCAGTTGATACTTCTTGGAGCGCTATGACATCACAGTTTAAACCTCTGAGAGTGTCAGCAATAATTGTTAACTTCTCTGTGCTTTTTTCGGATAACTTCTGAACATTCCAAGAGCATAAGGTGAGAGTAGTTTTTAACTTCTGTGGGCTAGTAATACTAATCGAACCCATTTGTTGTGAAAGGTTATCCATGGGTGAGCTTGCCTACACATTATGGGATAACATTAGATTTTGTATCTCTTCAATCAATTTAAAATAAAAAATAGTTAAATTTTCCAAAATAATTTCAGTATGAACAAAATAATAATAATAGAGTGGGGGATGAGGCATGTATAGAAAAGTGCCAATTGAGACCGTCTATGGGATATTGCCGGAATGACAGAAACAACCACAACACATAATAATTGAGTACAATTTTTCCTGCAATAACTGATTTAAATATTCTTTTTTTAAGTGTTATCTAACACGTGAGCAGTAACTAAGGCTTTTTTATTTACAACATAATTATGAATTTCACTCACCATTATATCCACCTTTAAAATTAGTAACCTTCAAAGATTGTAAAATGCTAACTAGAGAAATGAAGCAGTCTGGACTCAGAGCTCCTTTTA
>WLWI01005711.1_pt1 | contig 10344 bp, 11 predicted proteins | sample 6701501 | NCBI WGS metagenome assembly WLWI01 (sample SAMN12718690, study PRJNA515312) | sponge metagenome | isolation source: marine sponge | host: Mycale hentscheli | place: New Zealand: South Island, Marlborough, Capsize Point | collected 2014-11-01
GGAGATTGTGTGCAGTAAACTGTTTGGGTTTCTATAAAAACAGGAAATAGCTGTCTCCTTCATTTCTATACGTAAGGCTCTACACATGCCTTTAGCTGCCCAGTTTCTGGTCCACCTCATAATTCTTAAAAAAAAACTGCTTTCCAATTTGGATGAACTCCATGTTGGTGTAGGTGTGCTTTTTTTCTCCACCTCAGTCGATAAATCTATATTACTGGCACTTGTGGCAAAAAAATAAAAAATTGCTATCCTGACTATATTTTGATATTATTGCCCAAACTTCCAGCTAATTTTATATATTTTTATTGTGTTTATGTTTAGTGTTTTGCTGCATTGGATGCTTTTACTGCAAGAGGCTACAATGAATTCGATGGAGCTATGATGTAAGAATTAGTATAAGCTGGCTTATAAAGAGTATCATACTTACCTGTAATAAGAATTTTTATTTATTCATAAAACTTTCCTGATAAATTCACGACCCATTCACTTATGTGTTGTGTTTGAAGTTTGAACTGTTAATAGTCTTTGTACTTGGAAGTTGTACAATTGAAGTGTATCGATACTCCATTCATCAGTACTGTATGTATGTGTGTTTGTGTACATGTTTTAACGTGTGCACGTGTTTTGTGTGATTTGTGATAGGTACTCTCAGGGAAAGTGTGACAAAATGATTGGTGATTACACAACGTCCAGGCAGAATAAATTGGTATGTATTTTTATATGAAAGGTAATCAGTCCCATAGTCTTAATTTTTGTAAATGGTTTGTGTTTTTTTTTTTATTATCTCTGCTTTAAAAAAAAGGGTACTATTTAATATACTGATTAGGGTACCTTCTTTTTTTTCTTTTTTCTTTTTTTTTTTGAAAATGGATACAAACTTTGAAAAAGGCCAAGGTTTTTTTTTTTTTTTTTTTTTAAGGGTATCAGTAGTTTTGAAACAGGATACTATTTATGAAAAAAAAAGTGCACCAAGAGAATGTTATTTGAAAGGGACACTGTTTAGCATTGTTTTGAAAGGGCACTATTGAAATAGGGTAAAAAAGCATTTTTAAAAAGGGCACTGTTGAAACGATTTTTTGAACTGTTATTATTTTTTTTGTAAGGAACATTTTCGTACATTGTTAGAGTAGGGGATTAATTTGAAAGGGGTATAATTTTTACAAGACACATATATTTGGTCAGCTAGGAGAGAGAGCTGTAAATTATAGAGCTAAACTCAACAAAACTTGTTTTCTACATAGTGGGCGGAGATTACAAACAAGTGAAAAGATTCACCTTGTACAAACCATTATAATGTTTGTTTTAAAATGTCATATTGCTCAGGCCAGTAGGTGGAGGCCAGTAGGCGGGGATCATACCTTACCTAATTCCCTTTGTACACGCGAGATGCTAAGATAATTGGTGGTTAGCACTTATTTGCATTAATGATTATTAGTTAGCTGGTAATGGTCAGGGGCGTAGGAACAAATTCTAAAGTGGTCCGTTTCTTAAGCTCCACCCCCGTAAGTCACACCCATTTCAATTTGTTACACCTGCTAATGTCATGATTGAAAAGTGTACTATGGCGTGATATATCAAGGATGTTGCTAATTTTTATAAAATAATGAACTTGAAGTTGTATTGTTTGTACAATTATATTAATATTATATTAATTATAATTATATGTTCCAAAAAGCAGAATTTCTAAGCTCATTGCTTCTTTATAACATATTTTTAGTAAAACCTTCTGTATACATGTTGCACCCTCGGGCTCAATTGGCACTCTGTGTTCTCTAAGGCCTGTAGCTCACTTCTTTTTCTATCTTCCAGTGTAGTCCCTACTGCGATGAAGTCATCCACATAGTGCCTTACCCTTGCCACTCCTCTTTGGTCTATCAACCATTGGATCCTGTCTGCTAACTGCTAAAAATATAAGTGGAGCTGACTTCAGCTCTAATGGCCGTGTTCTGTTGTCTATCTCTTCCCACCTCATCCTCAGAATTATTGAATTAGCCAAGTATACCAAGATAGTCCTATAGGTTTGTTTGACAACATCCATCTTTGCCAGGAATGCCTGCCCCCCTTTTCTAGCTGCAAGATGTGGATTGCCACTTCATTGTCACACAGTGGAGTGATGGCATCACAGAGGATGCACTGTCATTGATGCTGTGGTTCTGAGGAAATGAGAGATATATGGTCAGTCGCTATTTTCCAGGATTTGCTTCTTTTGATATCACTCCAAAAGAACTTATGTGAATGTCCATCTGCTTTGCCTCCTTGAAAAAAAAACCTCCACCACACGACCCTGTACTAGTTCGTCTCAGACGTACACACAGTTGACACTAAATAGTTAGTACAAGATTTCAGGCTACTCTGTGGCTCCTGGAAGTCAACTTTGCCTCCTGATTCAACCTAAGCAGGGAAAGAAAGCTGGCAATAAGTACTAACTTGTGTGTATAAGCACAGAAAATATTTTACAACTGTTTTCAAAATTACACCAGCTGCTTTCTATAACACTGTATTTTATCTACTCTTCATCAACCATTGTTTTCTAGCTGAATTTATCGACCTTTACTCACTATTTTGGGTGTGCTTCTAGGCAGCTGGGACAGTATCCAGACCAATAGTTGATCATATTTAACCTAGTAGCCTTAGAATCTGTCTATTCTAGTTCACCATACATCAAACCCACTCTAAAAGTTCTAGAGGATCTTTAAGGTGGAAACCTAGTAAAGAATTAATCTCGTAGTCCAGACCCTTTACCTAATCACTCCGCTTGGAAGGGTCTGGCCAATTGCCCGCACTCAACTTGTTCTGTTCCCCCAGATTCTGGAGGAAGTATAAAAGTGTGTATAGCTTATGGGAAAGGCGTTGTTTTGATTAAAAGTAGGTGGGTAGATTATTTTGCAAGTACTTCGGTACTGGCGAGTACTTCGGTTTCTATTCGTGTGCGGCTGGTACAATTTTATTCGTGCATGCAAATGTTAAATGTTATTGATAAACCCGCATTAAAGATTACATTCCAGCAGAACCAGTTGAGTGACCAGATACTCCCAGGCAAAGCAATAGGTAAAGGGTCTGGCTTGCGAAATTACAGAATATACCAGTATGGTACTACCAAAATGTACCTAATTCTTAGCCAAAATGCTATATCTTGTTGGTTCAGTGTGCTCATCAAAGCTACTCTTTGTTGTTGTTGTTATTGTTTCTTTTCTCAATCTTTCCAGATTGTGGCCTCAAAGATGAATCCTTGGGGAGAAGGTGGTAAGTATATTATTATTATGTATCCTTATAGGCTGAAGTAGCTTTTTTGGATGAGTGGCCATGCACTGCGCATGTGATTGTGACCAGTTTTTCTCGTTCACACCCCCAAGTCTCCATTGCTAATACAACATCTGCGGTTGTGGCTGCATTCCTCTCTGAACAACACAAGCCACCTTTAGCGCTACAATGCAAAATAAGTTCTCCATGTCGTTTTCCACCATTAGACCTGCTTTACTGTCTCTCCCTAACAAATACCTGCATTGTTTCCTCGTTCACTACCTCTGGTGTCAGTTTTATCTATGGTTATTAGCAAAACATCACACCAGATCCTGCTTATTACATCAATTTTTGAAGAAAGGCAGGCTTTTAGAAAGGCCACTATTCTCCTTACTCCAGGAGACCAACGGTGACACTGTTAGAAAGTACTTCCTTAGTGGACAACTCTCTCAATCCCAGACTTTCTCAATTTTAAACTATCTTTAATCCTAGCCACTATAGCTGGAATCACTTGGATCTCCCTCTGTCCATGGGTGTCTGAGTCAGGTCCAGGTTTTCTAATCCAGGTGATGCAAAAGCCTGGTACAACTTCGAAGGACCAAAAGATAAAACTCTCTACAACTTCGTCAGAACCTGCAGTGTGCGTGCAAGGCAAAGCCTCTAACTCTGCAATACGCCCAGGCGGATTGCAGGGGGCTGTTTGCAGTAGTTGGGGGGGGGGGGGGGTATTTGCACACTCTCGGCACTGACTCATTGTTTGACATACAGTTTACAACATTTAAGTAGAGTAGAACAAGCTGATACATTCAGTGGATGCATTGTTGAACATGATTAAGTCTGTGAGAAGATGGGTAATGTATTGACAGGGTATGAGCTAGCTAGGCTAAGAAATGTTCCTTTAGCTCTAGTCCTATTCAGGGCTTCTTGAGTCCTGAACATTCTCCTTGCACCACATCCCCAGCTTCCTGAGTGTATCAGATGTCAACATCTGTCTCTGGCCTTGTTTCTAGCAGGGAGTGACATTATGCTATTCCAGTCCTGCCCTAATTTGAAACCACTATTCATGGTCTGCTCTAGCCTTGTTTCGAGTCTGACAAACCTTTTCTGCTATTGCATGCTATTTGACTGGTCAATCAGTTTTCTTGCTGTATAGCATGTATAGCTCCAAATACCTACTGAAGTAGCAGCTCAAGAATAAAAGAACAAGTAAGCACAATATGAACAGTGCCTTTAGTGGTATAGGAAATTGAATTATAACAAGAGAGGAGGAAATAATTTATTTAAAGGAAGACTTTGGAAGCAATATTATATATTATAGTACATATTACATGAGTCAGAGTGTGATATGGTGAAATATTTCACAAGCAGGCTAATTTATTTTCACTAGCCAAAGTGAAAATAAAGCCTGAGAGTGAAACATCTAGCCATATCACTCTGACTAGTGTAATAAGTGGTTTATTCCATACTAGATATCTTCACTGGAGTAGTTTTGTTGGTAACCCAGGTGTAAAGTTAGCGAAAACCCAACAACCCCAGCTGGGAACTCACTAGGGGCTCCCCCCCCCCCCCCCCCCCCCCCCCCCCCCCAGTACTATATTGATGTGTGTACTTGTGGTACATGTAAAACCAGCACATAGTGATGGGGTAGTGATAACATACTACTACTATACTGTGTATACTTCTACTGTGGTCCACCTTTTACTACAAGATGACACTTCAGCAGTGAAATTTGCATACGTACGTTACGTACGTATAATATAATACATAAAAAGCACTGAGCGCTCAAAAAATCACCAGGACAAATTAGCCTTTCCAGCCTCACTGTCAGCTCAAGTCCAGTAATACTACCCAATCCCTGGCTTGGCAACAGATAGAATTATAATACGTACAAAATTTGTTATATTAGTAGAAGCTAGAGCTTTAGCTAGAGCGGAAGCTTATGAAATAGAGGCTATAGTTCTAACCAGAAAATGGAACCGCATTGACAAAAGGACTTGGGCACTTTTTGACTTTTTTTTTTTTAAACAGTATTGACAGATTTACTCAATGGTTACACTCAGTCATAATGTGTGAAAAACAAACAAACAAAAAACAACAACTGCATTTTCATGTAACTGTTCTAAGGATTCATACTGACTTATTAATCTGAGAATACTAATAACACACATGCATGTACATACCACTTCTGGTGTCCTGGGATATGGCCTACACAAGCCTTCTCTGTTCAGAGTCCCTCTAAACCCAGCTCTACAAAAACATCAATCATCATCATCATCATCATCATCATCATCATCATCATCATCATCATCATCATCATCATCATCATCATCATCATAAATAAATAAATAAATAAATAATCAATCAGTCATTCTCAGCTGAAATAATAATAATAATAATAATAATAATAATAATAACAATAACAATAACAATAACAATAACAATAACAATAACAATAATAATAATAATAATAATAATAATAATAATAATAGCAAATTTTCTCGTTCTAACACCAATATGATAATCAGAAACTTAACCTGACATTTCGACTTCTTACCGAAGTCCTCAGTTGACCCCTGAAGAGAACTTTGGCAAGAAATAGAAACATTGGGTTGTTTTTTAAATCAACATAATATTGGTTATTAGAACCAGAAAATTTGCTATTATAATAATAACAATAATGACAGTAACATATAGTGTAGCACTCCTATGTACACAATAACAGCTAATGGAGAATTAATATTAACTAATGGAGAATTAGAAAGATTGATTCATTGATGTTATAGATAATGAGTAATTCCTAAAATAAATGTACACCTCAAGTTTAAATTATGTAGGTATTATTATAAAAATCTGCTATAATGTTTTCTGTTTAATGTTGTTGTTTTTTGCTTGTTGTTGTTGTTGTTTTTTTTTTTTTGTTGTCTTCACGTGTGGGAAACTTCATGGGAATTGAAATCCAGGGGATAAGAAAAAAAAATTGTTTCTTAACAGATACAATAATCTTGGTGTCCTGTGAATCGGAATCTTCAGTTGACTAACTTTATGAAAGCAAGATAGATATTTGTACGAGCTGTTTTGCACTATCCTCCGTAGCAAATAATGGGTGACACACGGGATTAGCTTGCTGATGTATCTCTAGATGTGGAAGAGTTTCTAGCTAGAAAATATCAGTGAATCGACGTAAAAGCTTGTCTTTAGTGGTGTCATGAAGTACTCAGCAAATGTGAAATTATTACTAGATAATATTGCACAAGGATGACAAATGTGCAAGTAATAGTTAATAGGTAGTGGTAGTCTGTTACAGTGTAATCAATACACCAACCTTAAAGTCCTATGAAAACATATACATAGTTAACAAAAAAAATTCATGAGTCTCAGTTCGATTGGAATTTATAAGGCATGTGACATGTACAGTAGGTGCAAAGAAAGTTCTGGCTTTCGTTCCATAGCATGGCCGTAAAATGTTGTTGTTTTTACCTTAGTTTACTATTGCGTTTCCTTAATGTTTTGACAAAATGGGCAACACCATTTACTAAAACAGTAAAAAACGGCTATACTAGCAACTCTTTCCAGTTCTGACAGCCAATATGGTTAATTAAAATTTAACGCGACGTTTACTACTAATAGTAAAGAAATGCAACCTTAAATTAACATGTACGAGATGACTGACAATGTTTATCATTTATCCATCATATTACAAAAATGAATACTGTATGTATGAGTATGTACATATGAGTATGAAAACTGTATCACATGCTCTTTACCTTTCAGGAAGCTCAATGTAGCCATCTTTAGGGAGTGGTTCATCTGGGGAGAACAAACCACCAAAGTAAGGCACTATCTTGTCTGCCTTTGGACTCAGGTTGATAAATTCTGCCAGTGGACAGTTCCGATAGGCGTATTGGAGATGGTAGGAATACACACTAGACCCATGGGGAATCACATACAGGTCATGGGCAGACGCCATGGCAACCACACGTCTAGCCTAGAAATTGAACACACACACACAATTCCCTTTATACCTACCATAGCTTAGTTACTTGAGCAAAACAATCAACTGCTGGATCTTTGAACCATAACAAGTGAAGTCCTATACTCCAATTAGTGGGAGCATATGTCATTCCTTAACTTCGGCACATTATGCCGTATACAATAGTGTCACAATATTCGAATTACGTAAATTAGGTAAAGCGTTCACAGTTCCAGTATTTTTCAATTAACGAGCGCGGAGAATCCTGCTGCACTGCCTTACGCAATTTTGTTTCAACCGAAAAGTTTATAGCTACTCTCTTCTTGAAACAATTGTGAAGTCTTTGTCAAGCTACGCTTCTTTGCCACTGCTTTCGAAGTTTATTCAGGTAAATCTGTTACTCTTCATGCCTAATCATTGCTATTATTTAGCGATTTCCTTCACAAATCATCTTTACCTATACATACTTATATATTTACTAGGTGTTCGTAACCCAACTAATCATTTTGAAGTAGTTCTCTCTGTTGCAACTTGCAGTAATTGCAGAAGAAACTGTGAAACCGAGTTTCCAGCCTCTTTAATATCACTTGACACACCAGCTTCGCCATCTTCATCTGAAGCAATATTAATCAGCAAAGTGGTAGCAGGTCCCATCATCCTCAGCAATCAACCTGCTCTACCAACTTCACCAGCACATACATATGAACTTGAACTCGTGTCAGCAAATGAAACTGCAGCCATTACAAATACCATTAGCAATAAATTAGCTGTACCATCTTCACCTATGGCTAATTTCTGTCCTATTTTTCTGTAAAAAGAGTCTGCTCGCTCGCCATGCATTTGCGCTATTCGAGCGCACCACTAGTATCTATTACAGTTTTTACAAATCCAGGTGCTCACAAAAAAAAACTTGTGATCAGAAAAAAAAACTTGTGATTGAGTAATCAAAATTAACTTTTCTTTTGGACTTGTATACTGTTTACAGTTTTCTGAATGGTCAAGTTATTAAACAACATTCGAGTATTTTCCCAACTAATTAGCTACTGTTTGGTAATGGGGAAAAGTTAGAGAGGGAAACAAGTTCATTAATACAGTACTGCTGATTAAATTGAAAATTATTGCATCAACATCTATTCACTAAATGTTTTGGGATTACTTTCATGATAAACTGTACGTGTGCGTACGTGACTTGGCAGTTTCATGAGTTTATAACTAATCCGTAAGTAAACAATAACATCAACATCATCCTCCATCTCTGCTAACTTTATGTATATCACAGTTAAACTATAGAAGTGGGTAAAGGGAATCATATTCAGAAATACACACAGTAGGAGGGTGACAATAACAAACTTAAATTGATTCTATTGACTTGTATTAAAGCCCATCATTATTGCTAAAAGCTTTATCGTAGTTGCTCAGCAACAAAACGCTTATATAAAGTTGAGCACCCAAATACAAGCCTACAGTAATAAGTCTGGAAAAAGTGTTGACATAATCAGGGGCAGTCATACATAATAACATGTTGCAGCAGTGACAACACAAATGGAGGGAAGTATACTAATAATCAAGAGCATATTCATTGTAAGGAAATATGGTAAAGGTGTTCCACACAATAAACTGTTCTTTGTTCCATTCAAAAAAACAAAAAAAATCTTCACTCATTTACTATTTAAGTTTGTTTCACATCCTGCCACAGTTGTTGACATCTGACCTCCCTACCTTTGTCTTGCCGCCCAGTAGAGCATACACATTAAGCTATATACTATTGTGATCGCATTTCAATAATGATGACAACAACGATGTATGTATTCATGAATAATTGATGAGCTCACCCCAGTAGGTGAAGTGTTGCCTCAAACTGAATGGGTAAAGCATCACCACATTATTCTATTTAAATGAAGCTACAAGAAATGACAACTAATTACAGCTATGGGCAATTTTAAGAAGAATCAAGATGACTCAAGAAGAAAGCAGGAGAGGGAACTGATGCAACTAAATGAAGTAGTAGAGGATAATAAGAATGGATACAAAAACACCTTATGCTACTGCATACGAAATTGTTTTTTAAGTGCATTAATAGCCATTATGTGGTGGGGTACTTCCTTGTATATAATACTGCACTATAGCATCTATATTGGCTTCTGGAAGCCAATGATAAAGTATACACAAACATAATGAGTAACCACATATGTAGATTGGAATGCTAGCTACTAGACAAACGAAACGAAAACATCTCTACTGCACACAATCAAACCACTAGCAAATTTTGAGAAGCAAATTAGGCAGACTAACAAAAAGTTATCCTCACATAAACATGTTAGGCTATATATCACCACTACTTCAGGAAGACACCTATAATCAATTATTTTTTTAATTTACATTAATTAATAAAGACACTGTAACATGTATTAGAATAATGAGTCTAACTCGACGTGATATGCTTTATTAATCCTTTGACTGTCCGAGCCAAGGGTCCTTGGATTTCCACCACTTCTCAAAAAAATCGATTATCTAATGTAATCCTCATATTTTTGTTTTTATATTACTCTGATGTAATAGTTCCTGTAATATAATATTGAAACGAGTGCACCAGGATTCATTTTTTATAATTGTGTTTTAAAGTAAGTCTACTAGAATACTTACTGTTGAGCGTCCGTTCTCCTAAATTTTTTTTTATAGTTACGGGTCACTGAAGCTCAGAATTCAGCAACTAGAAGGTGAACAAGTCGTGCACTCTGTTTGGACCCAATAGCAAATCTGAGATGGTCGGACATGCTTCAGCTAATTTTAACTCTTCTCTTGGCAGACTAATGTTTTGTTTTTGTTTTTGTTTTGTATAAGGAAAGAGTTTGGTCTTGATCAACTTTAAACATTAAATTGTTGCTGGAATGTCTTTACAGAAAAGAAATAAAAAATAAAATAATAATATTTATTCATAAGATTTTTCATGTTACCCAACTGGTTGCCATAAATGGACAGGGAAAGTACTGGAGTACACACAGTAGTATATTATCACAACCACATCACTATGTACTGGTTTTACAGTACCACAAGTACACATCATTATACTACTGGGGGAGGAAGGAAAGTGAACTGATACAATAATCAATAGCAGCAGCTCATAGTGGACTCCA
>WLWI01005712.1_pt1 | contig 10342 bp, 6 predicted proteins | sample 6701501 | NCBI WGS metagenome assembly WLWI01 (sample SAMN12718690, study PRJNA515312) | sponge metagenome | isolation source: marine sponge | host: Mycale hentscheli | place: New Zealand: South Island, Marlborough, Capsize Point | collected 2014-11-01
CACTGGTAGATACAGATGTGTTGGTATAGCTAGTGTTAACTCACTGGTAGATACAGATGTGTTGGTATAGCTAGTGTTAACTCACTGGTAGATACAGATGTGTTTATATAGCTAGTGTTAACTCACTAGTAGATAGAGATGTGTTGGTATAGCTAGTGTTAACTCACTGGTAGATACAGATGTGTTGGTATAGCTAGTGTTAACTCACTGGGAGATACAGATGTGTTGGTATAGCTAGTGTTAACTCACTGGTAGATACAGATGTGTTGGTATAGCTAGTGTTAACTCACTGGTAGATACAGATGTGTTGGTGAAGATGGTGGTAAGAGGTAAGTCTGTGCTTGGAGTGAAGTCATCTTCGCCACTTCCACTTGAGTTGATGATATCACTGGGAGACCACGGAACAGGAACTGACCAGGAATAAGACTCCGCTGGAGAGAGAGAGAGGAGTGGGGAACAACATTGTTTATGACAACAGACATGCCTCAAAGGATGGTGTTGGTCTTCTGCCAAAATATGTCTATTAGATAGCCAGCATCCTGGAAGGTTCAGAAAATTTTACTAAACAGTAAGCTGTGCCACAAGTTACCCAATCACTATGAAGATGTGTAAGAACTATCTACTACTACTAGAAGGTTTGTCAGGAATTGCATTCTATCTTGTCCTCGCACATTCTGGAACCAAGCCTCAATACTGGACTAGTACCAGTACATGCTTGCTACATGTGTGGGACCTCGTCATGGAAACAGCGACACCTCACTTATAGCAGCAACACAACCCAGGACAGAATAATGGAAATTCTCAACTGAAACAAATAAAAGATGCTATCTGTTGCCAGTGGAGCTATAGCATCTGGACTTCCTCAGGTACCAACTCACACCAGGTGAACCACAACAGCTGACACAGAGAATTAAATCATCACTCTATCAATATGCTAATTTTGAAATCAATACTCTGTCAGACCAGCTATTAATGTAGTGGTATTCAGACACTAAATGTCCTCACTTCTTCCCTCACAAAATAAGTAATACTTTGGCTTTGTAGTTCTGCATAGTATCTGTGGATCTGCGTAGAGAGATTCATTAGTTACAAATCAACCCTAAGCGTGCATGTGCGAGAGGGTTATAGTAATCGTCTTGTTTGTTTGTCTGTCTGTCATGCTCTGATTTTGGAGATTACTGACAATTAATCATTGATTCATGTATGAACTTACTTAGAAAAGTGATTTTAAGACCTTTCAGATGTTAAGGGTGTTAGGTTGACATATGTGATATACTAGCGATGACTGCCTTCTTGTCCGGGAATCTTTCACTCTAAACCACAATAATGTATGAGGATGAAGTGGGAGATGAGGAAAAGGAGGGGCAAGGGGAGGGGTATAAATTCCAGAGTACAACTTACTGATGTTGCTATAATATATTGAAAAAATTTTGATACAGGAGAAGTAGGAAGTTGTTATAGTTGAGAACAGACCAGATGGAAATATATACAAGAAGGCCATCAGAGTCTAGTAGAGAAGGTTATTTGATGGAGATGGTTGAGGAGGCAGAGAGTCAGTTAGTAGTAGCAAGTCTAGTAGAGGTTATTTGATGGAGATGGTTGAGGAGACAGAGAGTAAGTTAGTAGTAGCAAGTCTAGTAGAGGAAGTTATTTGATGGAGATGGTTGAAGAGGCCAGCAGAGAGTCAGTTAGTAGTAGCAAGTCTAGTAGAGGAGGTTATTATATTGATGGAGATGGTTAAGGAGGCCAGCTGAGAGTCAGTTAGTAGTAGCAAGTCTAGTAGAGGAGGTTATTATATTGATGGAGATGGTTAAGGAGGCCAGCTGAGAGTCAGTTAGTAGAAGCAAGTCTAGTAGAGGAGGTTATTTGATGGAGATGGTTGAGGAGGCCAGCAGAGAGTCAGTTAGTAGTAGCAAGTCTAGTAGAGGAGGTTATTTGATGGAGATGGTTGAGGAGACAAGCAGAGAGTCAGTTAGAGTAGCAAGTCTAGTAGAGGAGGTTATTTGATGGAGATGGTTGAGGAGACCAGCAGAGAGTCAGTTAGTAGTAGCAAGTCTAGTAGAGGAGGTTATTTGATGGAGATGGTTGAGACCAGCAGAGAGTCAGTTAGTAGAAGCAAGTCTAGTAGAGGAGGTTATTTGATGGAGATGGTTGAGGAGACCAGCAGAGAGTCAGTTAGTAGTAGCAAGTCTAGTAGAGGAGGTTATTTGATGGAGATGGTTGAGGAGACCAGCAGAGAGTCAGTTAGTAGTAGCAAGTCTAGTAGAGGGGGTTATTTGATGAAGATGGTTGAGGAGGACAGCAGAGAGTCAGTTAGTAGTAGCAAGTCTAGTTGAGGAGGTTATTTGACGAAGATGGTTGAGGAGGCAAGTAGAGTGTCAGTTAGTAGTATCAAGTTTAGTAATTATATCAGTCATTAAAGAGATACTATCTTCTTTATTTGTCTTTTTTCACTAAAATTATCTTCTAGTTTAATATGTACATAGTCATTGTTGCTATAGAGTTGTAATAAACAATCACAACTTTCACAACATTTAGATCCATCCTTTAGAGCTGATTCATGAGGATCTTTAAAACAATTACTTAAATCCAGAGTCAACAAACTCTTATGCTGCCATCCACCAACTAGACATGCCACATTATCCACACCAATACTGTTTGTATGAAGATCTAGTTCATGCAGGTTCTTGCAACTCTTCATGATATCAAGTATAGTAGACACACCATCATGTGTGATTCCAGTATTTGTGAGGTCTAGTACTTGTAAATTACTACAATATTGAAGTCCCTCAGATAAACATTTCACACCATATGATGCTATACGATTATGATTCAGTGATAACACTTGCAGTTTACTACAATATTGAAGTCCCACAGACAGACATTCTATACCACGTGAACTAATGTAATTCCAACTAATGTCTAGTTTTACTAGTTGAGTGAACTTCTTAAGTCCAGCACTCAGAATTGCTATACCATCATCACCTAATCCAGTGCTGTCAAGATCCAGTGTATGTAAAGAATCTCCACACAGGGCAGCTACAAGTGTAGACACGTCTTCTGGACTTAAACTACTCATATTGCTTAGCTCAAGATGTTGTAGCTGATGATTACACCTAATCACATGACTCAGAGCAGGCATGCATGAATGGAACCAATTATATCCTAGTTTTAGTTCTATTAGATTAGTGTGATCCTTCAGTCCCTCAGCTAGTGCTGCACAATTTACAAAAAGGTTCTGTGTGAGATTTAAATGACAAAGTTTCTTACAATGGCCCAACACTTTATAAAATGCATCAAAATTGCTAAAATGACAAACAGACAAGTTAAGAGTGTGTAGATTGACCCAAAGCTCAACATTACTGAATAATAAATTAAATTCCTCTTGACCAATAAGGCAATCAGCTAAATTTAGAGATTGTAGTTTAGCGGAACACTTCACTGCATCTATAATACTCATACAAGCACTGTCATGTAATGCCAGACTATGTAGAGACTTGCATCCTTTCAGACTGTCACTAATAAGCTGTGCATTTGAAGAGCTACTAAACACAATATTATTTTTAAACTCTACATGGTGAAGATAAGCCAAATTTTTAATGATTCTACACTGAGTTGGTACAGAATTATCATTATGGCAATCATCATCATAACAATTACCACACACTATTCCCCTAACATTCTTCACTTGTTCTTGTTCAGCCACAAGTTTTTCAATGTTATACATGTTATTTCTAGACAGTTTCAATGCTGGTAAATTCTCACAGTATAAAGCTCTCCTCAGAGTATCTATGTCTGCCTCACTGACATCATCCCATGATGGAGTAAATACCATGTTTCTTATACTATCCCTGGATCTGTGTTCTAAGACTCTCTTAATACCCTCTTCTGTAATATTTACATTATGAAGATACAGATCTAGGCTAGGTAGATTCTCTGTAGCTTTAGCTATAACTACTGCTCCTATATCTCCTAGACTATTCCCCTGCAAGTTTAGTTTTCTCAGACTGTTACAATGGACTAGTGCATCTGCTAATGCTGTGGCTCCTGAGTCACCAATAGAGTTACACTCAATAGACACCTCCTGTATTGCACTACATCTTGCTAGGCAGCCAGCTAGTACTATAGCTCCAGAGTCACCTATCCTGTTAAAGTCAAGGACAAGATTCTCCAAGACTGAAGGGTTCAATGTACTGGCCAGTATCTCTGCTCCTTCATCACCAATACAACAATTAACAAAGACTACTTCAGTACAGTGAGATAACCTCTCATGAGGGAGAGAAGGAACTGTCTCAGAGTTATACAAGTGTAGCCATGACAGATCACTGTCCTGAACGATCTGGCAGCCAAAGGCATAACTCAACATTTTCCTCCACACCGCATGGTTGACAGGATGACCTTCATGGACACAATAAAATACTCGTCTTATATTGTGACTGCCAAATGTTAATAGCTTAAGAATATCTTCAGGATTAGAACAAGGTACTAAAGGTAGAGAAATGGTCAAGACCTCTAGGTGAGCTAGAGTTATTCCACTAGTAAGACATTCTATTAAAGACTTACTTAATTCAATTTCATTTAAATTCAGCTCCTCTAAGAAAGGCAAGTAATGTAACAGAGTATTCAATACCTCAAACATGTTATCTTCAAACATGTTATCTTCATACACACGTGCTCGTAGACATCTAATTGACTGAAGTTTGTCACTGCTAACCAATGAAGCAAATAACTCGACTCCATCACTGTTCCATGTACAATTGTTGAATATCATCATCTTGGTAACTGGTTTAGTACACTTAGAGATGACATATGCTAGAGCAATAGAGTCTGTGGAGCTAACAATATCACCAGGAACATCAATATTGCCATCCCTTACCACATAGTTACAAAATTCTACATCTTGGGACTCAAAGGCACATTGAATTTTCAAATGGCTACCTATTCTATTAGAGCTACCATAAACTAGCTTGGCTGTTGCAGAAGATGGAAATAATCCACAGTAAAACTTCAAAACATTCCTCCAACTCCAATCATCAATTAACTCTTTATTTGTTACTTGAACTCCACTAATATAGAAAGCAGCCAGAAACTCTTGAAAGGTAAGGTGATGGAAAGCGTACAGGTCTTCGCTGCCGTAATGTTCAGAGGTACGTTCTACTGTTAAAAGACCAAGATTACAGTCGCTCAAGAAAGAAGCCTGGATATCACTTTTCCTGACTACTTGCTGAGAGTTAGTCATCATATCAAATGCTAACTTACACACAGAACTGAACAATGTCTTCTCCTGCCCACTCAATTCCATTAAAGACTTAATTTTAGACAGACCTTCACTTTTATTAGCTTCATGTCTCAATATAGTGGCAATTGTAAACTGCTCGTAGATTTGTGTTTCTGTTTGGGGAAAGTCACCTTCTAGCTTACTGAACAAGAAACATATCATGGCTGCATGGACTGGTAGGTAGCACATGTGAAGAACATTGGGATGTTGATCTAGATACTCCTCCATTTTAATATTCATACCAGAGTTAAGGAAGGGATAAGACCTCACATAGCTACAGATCTGATCCTTATGAAACCCTATAACTTCTAGACGTGCTTTGCATCGTTCTTTTAATTTGTCTGTAGCTACAGGGCGTGATGCTACTATTACCATGGAGTCTGGAAGAAGTGTCCTGGTATTGAGCAACTCATCAATAACTGAATTTTTCTTTTTCTCAATAGGATACTCATCTAGTCCATCTAGAATGAAGCACGCTCCTTTACCTCTACATTTCTGGAGGTCATGTTCAATTTCTTTATTAAGAACATTGCCATAAAAAATCTGGAGCAAGTCTAGCAAACTCTTATCTTTCCCACTTTCATTCACTAATCTAAGAGTTACTAGAAACACCATTGTAGCTCCTTGTAAGACTTTCTTCCCCTCAGCCCAATCTCTAGTTAACTTGCGAACTAGAGTTGTTTTGCCACAGCCTGGACGACCTTCTACTAAGAGTAAACCTCCTTCTCTGTACTCTCTGAACACCTCCTTGTACTCTGCTACTTCCTTGCTCTCTAAAATGTCGTCCATGTCCCCACGAACTGTGTAATAATCGTATGAACCCTTTTTTTTATGTCTGACAAGAACTAAATTAATAATGTCAGAATGACCCGTGGGTGGCCACGAGTCTTGAGCTAATTTTCTCTCTTTATCAGAGTAGAGTTTTACCAACTCTCTCTTTTCTGGAGGATATACGACAGTCAGACTTATCTCATCGCTACATTCAGTCTCACTGCCTCGACTAACTCTACAAGAATACTTCCCTTCTGTACACTTACTAGCTTTATTGATGTAAAGTATGTTACTACACACATCAGAGAAGTCAGCTCCATCCAGTAAAGGCTGACCATCTTTACTCCACTGGTACGATTCACACCCACTGCTACTGACTTGTACCTCTAGAAGTGTGGACTTACCCTCAGTTACTTCAGTGTCATAAGACTGATCACTTATTATAATAAGCTTAGGTCTTTTGCTATCTGGTAAAGTGTCTATCGACTGATGAGTGGGAAGTTTGCGTACTAGTACTCCTTGGTTGACTATGTCACTGGCTAATGCTTCCTTTAATCTCCTGACAGTGGCAGGTCTGGCTCCCTCGTAGTCTGCCTGGACATATACTGTGAGAATATTGTTTAATCTGCTCACACTGTCTTTACCTTCACCACAATCAACTAGTTTGTGTTTGGGAATTTCCAGTGCAATACCTATCGCCTCCCACGCGTAACTACCAGATGTAAGACATTGGACTAAATGTGGGACATCTTTCAATGCTATTTCATCGTTTCTATCTCCACCACAAGTTGTGGATTCCTTAGCCACCTCCCTGTTCATAGCATCACACTCATCTCTCACTCTTCCTCCAAGTCTACTCAACACCTTAACTAGTCTGTTGTAGACTTTGCCATCTTCCCTCACCCTTTCAAAAACATGCTGTAGCAAGTACCTGACCTTAACCTCTTGTTCCAGGTGGTCTGGACCTGGGTCCAGGGAAGCAAACTTGTTGCCGGAGTCTTCAGAGAGAACCTTCTTCTTGAGTAGATCTTGAGATAGCTTGTAAAGGTCAGCAGTATCTAGTATAGACTCCAGCTCCTCCTGGTGCTGAAGCAACACCCACCATTGAGTTTCAGAAGACATATAGTCCAGAGACAGACAGAGAGAGAGAGCTAAATCTTCCAATCAAAAACGTTGCCACTCTTCTCCTCTTGTTGTTCTACCCGCGTAGCTTCCTGTGGGTTTGGCTGGAATGCAATTAAACCTTGCAGGTTTTCTTACCGTCGCGTCCTGCACTTAGTCTCGCGCGCCAAACCCTTTACCCAACCGCTCCGCTCGGTGCTGGATTTCAGGGGAAACATATAAATTGTGTATTGCTTATGACATAACTCAAGTGAGCAATAAAATCATCGCGAAGTTTTAACATTGGGCAGGGACGTTGAGATTTTGTGGCAGAGTTTATTGCAGTTTAGCGTTTGTTCTTTCGAAGTCGGGATTTTTTTTGGTATGGAGGTAGAAAGCTGCTGTTGCTTTTGCTGTGGAGCTTTCTGGCGGAGAGCAAATCTTAATGTCAAGGAATCACTCTCAGTATTAGTCTACCTTGCATCTGAGCTGAGAGCTTGCATTGATGTGTCTAGAATGCATGATGGATACATTTGCAGAAGCTGTGCTACAATGCTGGATACATGTTCAAACCTCCACCAGAAGATCAGCAACAAACTCAGAGCTGCATTGCACAGGTTGCCCTCTAGTAGAGTAACAGCTGATCAATCCCCAATTGCTAGGCCAGCACAAGGTCAATTAGATCACAAGGAGGACTAGGATCTGCACCAATGGTAGCATTTGGAAGCACTGAGTCTCCAACTATTGTAGTAAGATAATTTATTTTTTACGTAATGATTAAATGTGTAGAACTAGTAAAAAGTGATAACAACAATAAACAAACAAAACAACACTGAATTAATGCAAACATAAATTAAACAGAGTTGAAATTTTTTTTTTCCAGAAGATAGTATATCATGATCAGGTACTTTGTTATCAGATCAATTTTATATTTATGATGTGACATAAAAATTATATTGTAGGCACGTGTTCTATACAAGTCACAAACACAAAAATCTTATGCCTTAACTCCAACTAGGAAGAAGAATATGCAGACCACTGATAAGGAGGAGGAACTATAATTCCTTCGCACGGACCACCATGCAGAACAAAGGAGCGAAAAAGGCAATACTAGATGTCGTGGGCCAAATGTTACAGAGGAAGTATATATTTCTTTGTTCAAATTCTCACAAAAATCTGTTGACTGAAGAGCCTAACAAGGATTTGGATGGTTTAGTCCAGCGCATCATCTGTGAGGTGCACGATAGGGCGCCTACTCTTTTTCTGCTGCTAGGATGGGCTATGAAGACGAGGCAACCTCACTCGAACACAAACATTCTCATCTCAACCATCACATCCATGATTTGCAAGCATCGCAAAGCATCTGCGTGCCAGTTTCAGCGACTAATTTCCTTGGTTTTATATAATGGGCATTCTTCAAAGCAGGTACTAAGCAATAATTTGTTGTGAGATATTTTTAGTGAGGCATTGAAACATGTACATCATACACATGAATTCCATAACTCTAATGATGGCTATATATTATATTTAACTAAAATTATAGGTATATGAACGGCTTCAAAAGCTTGGTTTATGTCTTTCACACTCAAGGACAATAAAACTTGTCGACAAACTTGGAAATCAATATGACCAAAAAGTGAAAAATTGGAAAGTTGAGTCTGAAGATATGTTTGTCAATTCTTCATTATGTGTGAGTTGATTATAATCATCAAATGTAGTCAAGTAATATACATGAGTCTTTGTACGTAGGTGGAGACTGTTAAAACCATGGATCTTAGTCAATTTCCAATCCTTTCGAGAGATGACTCAGATTTTGACTTGGAAGAAGCAGATTATGACAAGATAGAGTGTAGGAGTACAGGTGTTTTTGAGGATGCATATCTGTATGAATCACCTAATATAGATACTGAGTTAATCTCATATGACAGTGATGGCAGCCATCATGATGGTGATCTGACCTGCAGTGATACCAGGCCTGAAGAGCAAGTTCATCAGGAGCAGTGGGTGGATCAGTGCCACAATGACAGTGAGGTAAATGTTATCGTTAATTAGCTAATAAGATAATAATGCAGTGTATTGACCATGAAGACAATTCACCATAAAAATACATTTGTGACTGTCTATGGGAAATTTGGGCACAATGCGGCGTGTGTAAACGTCGGTAAATCAATTGAATTTTTTTTAAAAGTATTAAATAAGCCGAGTGAACGGTTAGGTCAATTATATCAGGAACGGCTGAAGCTATGATGATACAACTTGGAGAACTCAATATCTGGATGCCAACAACTCTTCTTATAAGTGCAAAAAAAAAATTTTTTTTGATGGTCACATTTAAGCAAACAAAATGGTGTGTTGGGCAATATTTTGTCATATAACTAAACTTTCATACAAGGAGGGGGAGGGGGGGGGGGTTTCCTAGTGAAAATTCCCTTCCTGGCAAAACTATTTTTAACTGCACAGCATTAATGCATGAGCAGTACAATGAAGAATATTACTTGTCTGATTTGTTGCATTTACACTCATTATGTCAACAGATTTGTCTCCAGTATCATATAATATAAGTGGTGATAATTACCACTTCAGTTTGATATTTCTCACTCAATTAATCTTGGCAGGTAGATGATACTCAGTCTATGAATGTTGACGAGCCTGATGAGTCATGTTTGCAAGAGCCACAAGAATGGAGTGATCAGCAATCTGAAGTAAGATTTTATTATGAATGTGGTGTGTTACAATTTGTTTGTTTTTTGAACTGAATTTTTTTTCTCCAAAACACAAAAATCAAAAGAAAAAAGATTAAAAATGTAACCACTGTAATTACGTGTATGTGGAAAATTATTACTGCACTGAATTATCATGAAATAGGATGGCTTTACGCTAGTACTCAGCAGAGTGGGAAAACTGTGTGGCTATTGTTAGTCACAGTTTATTGTGAGAATTTTTGTGTCAGGTTAGGGGTTAGGTAATTCACCTGTACTCTGATTAATTGCACCACTATGTGTCAGTTGACTGTTAGCACACTTGCTGTTGTCATTCATTAATTCTGTCACTCTTCTGTCAACAGGGGTTCTTGCTGGGCCATCATCTAGGCACTGAAAGTCTAGTGAAATTTCATTAATTTATAAGGCAAACTGTCAGAATTTTTATTTTGAATATTCCTCTAGAGCAAAAAAGTTTAGTTTTGCCTGTGCA
>WLWI01005714.1_pt1 | contig 10341 bp, 5 predicted proteins | sample 6701501 | NCBI WGS metagenome assembly WLWI01 (sample SAMN12718690, study PRJNA515312) | sponge metagenome | isolation source: marine sponge | host: Mycale hentscheli | place: New Zealand: South Island, Marlborough, Capsize Point | collected 2014-11-01
TATTATTATTATTATTATTATTATTATTATTATTATTATTATTATTATTATTATTATTATTATTATTATTATTATTATTATTATTATTATTATTATTATTATTATTATTATTATTATTATTATTAATGGATAACAATAATAATGATAATAATTTATTTAAGCATTTCAGTTACCGTGCATTCTTAAGTAACTTTAATTAAATATGAGAAAAAACATAGTAACTACATAGTTTTGCACAGGGCATTTAGGAAATTGTAACAGCTATTTTTATGGATATATACTACAACTGCTGAAATAATTCAGTGTAAAAATATTAGCATAGCTAATTTGCAATACATATGTTGTGTCAGAAAACACTTTGAAGGGACCAGCCTTGTACTTTATTAACTAATTGTATTTCCAGGGCAGTAATCCCATAATATATGCTTGTTGCGATCATCTTCCTGATTTGGGCTTCAATTCAGTGCTCACCTTAAAGCCTCAAGACTATGTATTCTATCGCTATAAAGACATAACAGTGAGTACAATAAGTTAGAAACTATATACATGAATTCTGTTATAGTTGTAGTCTTACTTACTGTAGCCCTATATAGAAAGAGTAGGAATTGAAATATTTTAAAGGATGCCCATGTTTACAAATTGTTAATTAATAAAGTTATGTTTATTAAAGCTGTAGTAGGTGGGTGTATTAGTGTATATTTATGAGTCAGTTCTACACAGAATTTGATCTGGACAATGACGTCATTGGCCTCATTAGGGCTGTATAGCATGCAATGGATATCTAAAGCTACAACTGTATAATGAAGACACAGTACTTATTATAGGTAGTACTTTAGAATGTCTACTGGACATTATAAATACTATATAGTTGCTGTAGAATGATAGTTATTTGATCAAGTGAACATTAATAATCGTATATAATTATATAATATAAAGAGAGAAAATACATCTAAATTAATCAGACAATCATAATAATTGACTATGAAGTACCCAGCATGTATGTAGCTATGTATACATATATGCATGCATATAATGTATGTAATAATATATCTGTATTTTGATGATAACTACTTTACATTTTGATTTAACATAAGTTCTGATATATATATCACAGTGCATAGAATATGTTACTAGTCCGTGGTCATACAAGATTCAGAGTTTATCTATAAATAAATTATTAACATCTGAGTGGATTGATTCTGCTCCTCATCAGAGGACAAGCCTTCAATATCTTTTTTTTTTGTATGAATAACTGAAACTAAGAAAGTCTGGAATCTATAACCAAAACAATACTCTAAGAAATATATAATAGCTAATTTATTGCAGCAATGTAGGACAGATGCATAGTCTGGTCAAGATGACAACCCAGCCAGAGGTCACTAGCATATATTCTGCCTTACAGAGATGATGAAATCCAAGCCAAGCAGGGTTTGCTGCCACCAGCATCAAGTCTTATTCCCCAGCAAGGATAAGGTTGCTTCACAAAGGCTGTGTGGTTCTTCTGATAACAGTTTTAAATGTAATTTCAAATTGAATAATGCATGGACTTGCTCAGATACTGCAGGGCAGCCACATATAGAACTGTCTGCAGGGTGTCTTAGTCTTAACAAAAAAACTTCATTAAGTTGAACGATAACTATTAAGAAGAACATCAATACAAATAATGAATGTTAATTAAAGATTGAATATGGATAAAAGGTTTAAATAATTTCACAAGGTAGGAATGCTGAGTTGGTTACATAAAAATGAAAAGGTGAAAGTGGGTTTGTATAAGTATGGATGAAAACTTACATAAACTAACATATAGATATACATGAAGATTAACAATAAACTCATATGTGCAGTGCATATTTTGTTGTCTTGTGGTGGAAAGAATTGTTCCATTAGTTGCTGCTAACTATTTTCAAAAATGTAAACAGTAACCATGGCAACAGCTTTTACCGTAAATACTAATTCATACTAGAAGAAAGAAATATGTTAAGTCTACTATGTCCATTCTGCCGTCCTCCCATAACATGAATTTTGTCTGATATTGTGATACAGGTACAGTCATATACTGCATGTGGTAGTTGTTCAGCCTGGACCCAGGTATTAGTCTCAGGGACATAGCGCTGGATGGTGGACACTGGCTTCTTACTCTCCATGTCCAAACCACCAACTGCCAGTAGAGATCCTCCAATGTTGAGTGGACAGGATTCTGTACAGTTGAGTGAAGGTAGTTTGTTCCATATGTTGGAACTGCCTGATGAGGAGTGTGAAACAAGAGCCTCCAGCGATACACTGTAGACATCAGGATTATTATAGATAACAGCCATACCATCTCCCCCTCCCATGAGGTACCAGGCATCTCCTATTGTAGCAGACTTCATCTCCTCCCATGGTGTTGGTATAGATGGTCCAGTGGACCACTGCATGTTGGATACATCCAGTACCTCAACAGTTTGTAAACAAACACCATGGTAACCACCAGCGACCACCAGCCAATGTTTATATGAAGTAGCTGAAGGCCAAGAGCGAAGTGTAGACATAGGAGGGAAGGGGCGTGTCCACTGGTTGCTGCCAGGCTGCCACTCTCCTAGCTCACTGCTATCAGAGCCATCTCTATTTCTTCCTCCCACAAGAACAAGATTGTTGTTGAAGGTAGTCATAGCAAACCCCCAGGTACTGTATGGAGGTAGAGTGTGCCACTGGCAGGACTGCGTGTTGTAGGTCATCACTGTGTAGATATCCTCACCTTTGTCAGTAAATCCTCCTCCAACATACACTGTATCATTTATCTCTACTGATTGGATGCATCCACTCATAGCCACTGGCATGTTAGGACCACGCCTCCAGTCTAGCTGAAGTGGGAATATCTAAATAACAATAATTGCTTGATAAATACATTTTATAAAATTATACTGAAATAAATGAGATAGCTTTGTATAAAAAGAAAATGTACATAAAAAAGCATACATTCATCAAAAATTAGTCATTCTCAGCTAAAGAAATTAATTCATGTAATAATATTAGTGTTGCAACTAACAGCATTAACAATAATGATGAAGATCTCTTAGAAACTATTCTAAAATTTTGTACAAGAGTGGGACGTTAGCTACCTATAAATAGCTTGAGACCACTATATCAGGATAAACATTTGAATACTGAAATATGTATTACTATCAATATTAATATGAAAATTGCTATAAATTGAAGTATAAGAACTTATAACACTGAAAACACACTCACTTTAGATATATGCTTGAATGATGTATCTTCTGATATTGCATATTTTTGTAGATCTTTGCGAAGTTGTTCCACTTCCAATTGGAGAACACGCTTTTCTTGTTGATGAAGAGACTCTACTTGAATTTTCTCAGCAGCTAATTGTTGGTTTGAGGAATTCAGCTCATCTTTATCAGCCTTCAGTTGATTGTTTTCTCTCTTTAGTTGGTTGTTTTCATCGTGTATATGGTTGATTTCCATTTCCATTTGCTCTTTTTCTTCAAGAATACTTGAGTGTGTAGCAATTAAATTCTTTTTTTCATTTTCCAGCCTTGAATTTGCTTCTGTTAAATCTTCTTCAAGTTTCTGCTGAAACACAAGGTGCAATGAATGGACTGCTATCAGATAGAACATTTGAAAGTTTTATGCGATAACAGAATGTCATTCTCCAAATCAAATGTATTTCTTTTCACTTCACTTAATTTAATATTGTGGTTTATGAAAGTGTGTCACTATGATTATCAGATGTTCAGTTTAAAAGCCACAACATTTTAGAATCGGGTTGTTATTTTTACAAGTGTGAGTCATAAAAATAAGCAACATATGTTAGATTACCTGACACATCAAGAATAGTGTAAGATCTTAGATCGAAGGTTACAATCATCATCCCCCATCTCCCCTGATGACACGTGAGCTAATAGTTATAATGTAATGATCATAACGTGGTATGACGTGATATGATAATAGTCTAATCAGTGTCCTTACAAATAGATAGTTAGCATTTCCAGAACAAAAACATTGAGAAACGACACCCACCAAAATGTCTGCTAATTAAAATTATGAATTTTGAATTATGAATTTTGGAATTTTGAATTATGAATTTTGGGACTGGTCGGCAAGTTTTTACAGTTTGTTTAAGAATCTGACTAGGAAAGTTGAATACAACAATTATAATTCCTGTTTATTGCCACCCGAGGAATAAGGCTTACACAATACTTTATATGCAATTGCCAGTTGACTTTTTTTTAATACGATGCTTTGTATATGGAAGTATAAGCGGAGGCAAATCTGTAGTTTAAGAATAAACAAATACTTACATCAAATTCTTTGATTCTTTCTTTCAATTCTTTAACGTGAAGTACATGAGACACATTTAGTAATGTTCCACCATAAACTAGATTCATCTCTTTCTTCATTGGCAGGAGTATTTCAAGTAGTTGCTCAGCAGTAGGTCTTGTTTGAGGAGTATTGTGCAGGCAATTAGTCACCATCTCTACTACAATAGGATGCGATTCCAATAACTGATTCTCCAACTTCTTCATGTACACCTTACGACGCTCTACTTCAGTGCGACCAGTTACTCGACCAGAATTGAGTGGATCTTCTTGTGTGGCCGAAAGCAAATCTTGAGGAAATATCTATCATAATAAAAATTGTGTACTTTTATATATTATAGACAATGTTATATACATTTCTATATCAACATTGGTATATACATGTTATGTTTTTGTTAATATACACATAGACATTGCATACAATAACATAGGTGTCAATTTTAACTGTCGCCTAAATATGAAGTACATACCTGTGTCAACACATATAGAGCAAGATGTCCGAATGAGAACATGTCTAGAGATGGCCCATATCTGTGAGTTTCAGTCAGAGCCTCTGGTGGCATATACACTAAGGTGCCAGGAAGTTTAGACATGGTTTGAGCTAGTCGAACTGGCCTCAGATCCAGGATACGAGAATTCCCCATGTCTGTGATCTTGGCTGTCAGAGATGAGGTGAGTAGAACATTTCTTGCTGTTAGGTCTCTGTGGACTATTGGTGAAGGCCTACCATGTAGGTACACTAGTCCACTGCATGTGTCGGTGAGAATGGCAACCTTCAATGGAAGCGGAATGTTGGGGGAACACTCCAAAAGGTCATCTACACTCATTTCTAGCTTTTCCATCACCAGTAGAGGTAGTGCAGATCTCTCAAGAAAACACAGACCAAGGAACTGTGTTATGTTAGGATGTCGGAGACCTGCCATGAGTTGACATTCTCTGCGATATTTTTCAGTAGTATTTCGAAGTCCCTCATTCAAAGGGTCCAACAAAAGATCGTGCAAACATTTTGCTGCACAGGAGACCTTGTTGTATTCTACCTGCAATTTCAAGGAATAGATATAGTCACAGAGCAAAAAAAAAATGGTTGAAGGTAGTGCCATATAGCTGCGAGAGTAAATACACTTAAAGTAGTAAAGAGAAAACAGATAATCTGTTTTCTTAAATGCCGGAATTGTTGGTATCCCTCTCTCACTCTATATTATATACACAGTAAAATTGTGGTGCAGAAATAGCAAGTTACCAGTACACACTAGAAGGCAATTGAGATTAATACTTTTCCAGAAACAGGATTCCTTCAAGATAAATTCTCATCAGGAGACCATTCAGAAAGCCACAGTAAGACATTCATCAATTTATTGATGTGTTTTTAATTCAAATTTTACTAACTCTATCACAAACATTATTAAATCAAGCAAATAATACCTTTTACAAAAGAACCTCTGAGAAAGGATTTAGAACTACTGTCAATATCAAGTCACACTAGTTTCAATGCATATTCTATCATTAAAATTAATCTGAAGGTTACTAAGGACCTTGTGTACACTACTCATTTCATTTGTAACCCTGAAGAATGTGCATCAGATGCTGAATCGTTGGTTCAATAATAACAGAAAATATATATTAGTTAGAGTGCCTTACCTTGAAATCCTGCAGATTTCCATGGTACCGCACTCTAACTTTTTTTAGAACAGAAAGTGCTAAAATTGTACTACAGTGATTGAAGTAACTAGCTAACAAGTATATATAGAATGTTGTAACCTCTGATTTTGAGCTGAGGATGCGGAAGAATTATAGTGGGAGAAAGGCTTGCTTGGAGAACACTGTGCACGAGCATTAGTTGACACTATTTCTATATGTATGTCACCTATTTTGCCTTACGTTCAGGACAAGAACGCATACTGGCGTAATGGTTTGGTAAAGGGTCAGGCTATGCCAGACTAGACAAGAACACCAAGCACTACGACATAATTCTCTATCCCAAATACAGCACACTCACCAAAGCTACATGGAGGAAGTATAAACAAAATCAAAACTAAGAGAGGCTTCATTTTAAACACACTCATATGCTCTATAATCTTTCTGCATTCTCAATGTTAATGACACCTTGGCTCAAGGTTCACTGGGGCAAGATGAGTGGACAATATTCTGTATATACTTGTTAGTTCAGTTCTATCACTGTAGGACAGTTGTAGCATATCCTTCGATTCTAAAAAGTTTGAGTGCGGTACTACAGAATTTGTGGGATTTAGGCTGTAGTGTCAACATTTGTCAGAGCTTAACAAAGGCGGTAAAAAATTAATACCTAAGGTATTTTCAAAACTATATTTCTTGGGAATAAGACAGCAGTATCCACCAGTAAGTGTTTTCTAAGTGCTGCCAGGCGTGATTCTAAGTGAATTAAGATTGAAGCTAAGGACCAATCAAACAGTCACGCTCTGTTCTAATAAATATTAATGCGTGTCAGAGAGTACCTAAAAGTAAGACTACATACTTAAATGTAATTACATGCTTGGAGCTGCACAAATCGTAAGGCCCTGCTCCAGCCAACAGCCCCAGTCAACCCTAGTAAGTACATGGCTAGCTTTGAGACTAAAAGTTTTAGTGAAGTGAACATTACAGCCATGAATATGACTGATGATTAAGGGGATGTAGAATAATCAGGATCTGAGATAAAATACAGCTAGTGCTCTGACAGCAGTACAAATAATCGGTGCCATCATGGCAAGAGTCAAGGGCTATGTCCTTTTCCTACAAGAATACCATGGCCTGAACAAGATCATAAAGGAGGACTGCATGTCAATATTAAGTAGAATGTGACTATACTACAGTAAAGGAGCAATTCATGTCCACAAAGGAGACACCAGAAGGAGAATTCACTGAGTTGCCAAGACAATATTACAAACTAGCAAGGACCCCGCCACACAGTGGTGCTTGATGTATTGCAAAGTGACAATCCAGTAGCACAAGTTATCTTGCTCAGTTATCATCCTATACCTTTAGTTAAGGTTACATATGTTTCCCTCTCCTGCTCTCTTTTTCTGAACTATCTGAGATTTTCTTTTTCCCTACCTCTCTTTTCTTCAGCTCTTTCTTCTTCAGTCATCCCACTTTCCTTTTTCTCTCTCTCCTGCTTCTGAATTTCTGTCCTGCTGTCATGACTGTGATTTGTGAAACTTTTGTTTTCTTTTTCGTATTTTCGCCTTCCTTTTGGAAACTAATCCCCGCCTTTTCTCGTCGATTCCATCCGCTATTTAGTTTCAATTAATCGCTCGCCTTTTTGCCTTCTTTTCCATTCCATTTTAAGCCTACGCCGCCTTACCCCGCCGATTCCACATGCTTTTTAGTTACAATTAATTGCTTTTACCTTCTCTTTCCTATTTTCTCCTTCCTTTTTGAAACCTACCGCCTTAACCACTTTCTACTGAATGTGACGACACTTTACCTATCACGAGATGCTGATACTTTACCAAACCATGAAAGCTCATGTATTATTCATGAATACACACACTGTATCACACAGTCATATAGTCGTCGTCACTGACACACAAGCGTATTACTAGGAGAAAAAATGGTGACCAAGCCTGTGCACAAACGAAATACTTCAATAAGAATAGAATCTATCAGTCGATTTCTAAAAGTATAAGTAGGTAGCCGTTGTGACCATACTTTAGTTTCTGTATAATATAGTCTCTTATATCACATTCTGACTATCTGAGTTACCAGTAGCATTTGACAACAAGCACTCATAGCTACTATAAACGGCCGAGTTTTAATAAATTACGTCTGGTAAAGGATCTCAATATCATAGTAATCTTTCCGCATAATATTCTGCGCCTTGAAAAAAAAGAGGAAGTTCTAAAGAATTACTGCACAGTATTGATTCTAACAGTAAGTTTTAAGACTTAAGCACATCTTTTGGCATTTAGAAACAACCTGATACAAAGGAGTAAACAATTAAATTTCCTTGAATGATACGGGATCGCTAAACTGAAAGATTCTGTTTAGTGGAGATATGGGAAGGGGTGTACCACAAAACGAACACAAAAATGCAAGGGTCAAAGTACAAAATGACATAATTATGTACATCCATAAGTATATAAAAAACAAATATCCCCTATTCTCATTTGTGTTACCTCTGATAGTGTCTCACTTCACTCACTCGCCAACTCACTTCGCTCACTCGCAAACTCACTTCGCTCACTCGCCAACTAGTTAAAGAGAACCTGACTACTGAATTCAAATTCCTAGAGAGTGACAAGGACAGATATTTATCATTTTATGAATCCATCCTTGGCCTAGTTATCAGTACCGTAACGAGAAATTTAAAATGGAGGAGGTAAAGAGATCTGATTCTGGTTCACGATGACTGTGCAGTGCTTAACTGATTTAGAATGTAGTGATTGCTCCAAACAATGGAATCAGAGGGACAGTAAGTGCAATTGGAGGGACACTAAGTGTACCTTCCCTCACTAAGTTTATAGTGCCCCTCGCTGAAGGATCTAAGCAGTTTAAAGTTTCTCTGTAACAACAATATAAAACTATATTAACCATGTTCTAAAACATGGAATGAAATGGAACAGCTGCGAAAGGTTCTGTTAGCTTGTCTATGATCCACGTGAGTATTTCATATCACAGCTGGCTTGTTGACAGAGATGTCAGATATTATAGCTTGTGAACTACAAGAATGTCCAACCATTACAGCTAGTCCACTTAATCTAAAATCATTCCCTCTCAGTAAAGACAAACCAAAATTAAATCTGTGTTAGCTATATAAGCTTTTCTCATTTGAAAACTTCTACTTATTGTCTGAGGCTCTGTTTTATTGATTTTTCCTCTGACCTGGCAGAGCGATTAAGTAGGTATTTTTTTTGTGTCTTTGCCTCATAAAAGAAAAGTGTGTAAGTTATTTTAAAATAATGGGGTAAGGCTTAGAATTCCCGAACTACCATTTGAGAAGTTGTCAACTCTGCTAGTCCGCAGCGCACAATCATTTCGGCAAAACGAAACGTTCGGTCGCCGTTCCGTTCCGCATTCCAGAATCCCAGCGATATATATCATCTAACTTGCTACATGAAATAGCTAGCATAATAATAGAGATAGCTACACAATCTAGGCTGACTTACTTCTACTACAGAGCCGTACGATCCAACCCCTAGAGTCTTCCCTGTAGGCACAACTTTATTCAAGAAATACTGCTGCATCATTACTAAAACTTCTGGACAATCCACCTGATCGTCGCGCAGCCATTGTGTAGAGAACTGCTAAAATACCACGCCCTCCTACTTCCTGTTAAGATCATAACGGGGAGATGAATTTGTTGTACGCAATAGCAATGAATATTGTATGAACGAATATGAGGCGTGATGATACAGCCTAGATAGGACACAGTCTCGCGAGCCAGACCCTTTACCGACTGCTCAGTAAAGAAAAAAAAATGCTCGAGGGGCTATGACATCAGCGTAAATTTTACCCCACTAACAATAGTGTGCATGCTATCAGTAACAGTAGCTATGTATCAAGCAGTAGATTCTATCTAAGCTACAATATTGAACTTGGACACAGTGTGGTGGCATACCTCTTGGAGTGGGGTGAGGGATTGTTGCCTTACTCTCACTCCCCTTACATTAATTTAAATATACATAGAATAGTACTGAGCTTGTGTAGTCTCCAAGGGGTTAGCTGTTCTTAGTCAAATTAACTTAATATAAAGCTTGCCATCCCTAATAACTTGCACACTTTTCTCGTAAGAGGCAGACACACACAAAAAAATAACCTACTTAATCGCTCTGCCACGTCAGAGGAAAAATCAATAAAACAGAGCGTCAGACAATAAGTAGAAGTGAGAACAAATGAGAAAAGTTAAAATTATTTGAAATGTTTAAGCCTTCTTTTGAAAATTGGTAACTATGTAGCTATGTGGCTACTGAACTACTCAGGATGTGGTACTTTCAGAGATTTTGAGTCAGATATATTCATGAATTTTCGGCTATGGGTGAGCCTTCTAGTGAATCTGGCTTGCACA
>WLWI01005716.1_pt1 | contig 10340 bp, 2 predicted proteins | sample 6701501 | NCBI WGS metagenome assembly WLWI01 (sample SAMN12718690, study PRJNA515312) | sponge metagenome | isolation source: marine sponge | host: Mycale hentscheli | place: New Zealand: South Island, Marlborough, Capsize Point | collected 2014-11-01
ATATGCAGACCTCATTAGATAAGATTATGTTTTTTTAATGTAGGACATAGGCCTTCCAATAATTCTATTTCACTCCCATGGTGACCAGTGCCGCCCGCCCCCCCTTACATTTTCAAAACTCTATTTTTCCCCCCCTTGCAAGAATGTCTGGATGAAACACTGATTTAGTTAGTTAATTAGTATATGCATAAGCATTAAACTTCTGATTTACTCTCTTGTTAAGTTGTTTGATTGTAGCTAGCCAGCTCAATTAATAATAGCGCTGACACATTAGTTACAACAATACAAATTACCTATTTGCTTTCAAATGGGCATTTACTTCCTCTCGCATATGTACATCTTTGGCCCATCAATGATAAGATTTGGTAAGAGGTTGTCGGCATGAACTCTGAGGACAAGATTATGAATATTGTCACTAGCAGTCACAAGACTACTATAAATTATACAAATAAATAGTAAACTGGGATAATACAAGCTTCTCTTATCGTGGATAGTCAAAGCTCCTAGGACATGGATGCTACTAAAAAACATCTGCATATGATAAGAGCCTGCGAGAAAGGACATCATAGAATTGTTCGACAAATAATCACCAATGGAGTAAGTGTAGATCTACTCAACCAATATGGAGATTCTGTATTAATGGGTGCAAGTTTCTATGGTCATTATAAGGTTGTTGAACTCTTGATTATCAATGGTGCTAAAGTTAATGTGAAAGGGAAAAATGGGTTTTCTGCATTAATGTGTGCTAGTGAAAAAGGACATGGTGAAATTGCTAAAATACTGCTGGATAATGGAGCTAATGTGGATCTGCAAAACAAAGATGGGGAGTCTGCACTACTGCTTGCCAGTCGAGAAGGACATGGTGAAGTTGCTAAAATACTGCTAGAGAATGGAGCTAATGTGGATCTGCAAAAGGAAGATGGGCAGTCTGCACTAATGTCTGCTAGTTATAATGGACATAGTGAAGTCGCTAAAATACTGCTAGAGAATGGAGCTAGTGTGGATCTGCAAAAGGAAAATGGGTTTTCTGCACTAATGTCTGCCAGTCAAGAAGGACATAGTGAAGTTGCTAAAATACTGCTAGAGAATGGAGCTAATGTGGATCTGCAAAAGGAAGATGGGCAGTCTGCACTAATATCTGCTAGTTATAATGGACATAGTGAAGTCGCTAAAATACTGCTAGAGAATGGAGCTAGTGTGGATCTGCGAAAGGAAGATGGGTGGTCTGCGCTAATGTCTGCTAGTTGGAACGGACATAGTGAAGTCGCTAAAGTACTACTAGAGAAAGGAGCTAGTGTGGATCTGCAAGAGGAAAGTGGGTGGTCTGCGCTAATGTATGCTAGTCAAGAAGGACATAGTGAAGTCGCTAAAATACTGCTAGAGAACGGAGCTAATGTGGATCTGCAACTGGAAGGTGGGTGGTCTGCACTAATGCATGCTAGTTTGAAAGGACATAGTGAAGTCACTAAAATACTGCTAGAGAATGGAGCTAATGTGGATCTGCAAAAGGAAGGTGGGTGGTCTGCATTAATGCTTGCCAGTCAAGAAGGACATGGTGAAGTTGCTAAAATACTGCTAGAGAATGGAGCTAATGTGGATCTGCAAAGGGAAGGTGGGGGGTCTGCACTAATGTCTGCTAGTTATAAAGGACATAGTGAAGTCGCTAAAATACTGCTAGAGAATGGAGCTAGTGTGGATCTGCAACCAGAAGATGGGCGGTCTGCATTAATGGATGCCAGTCAAGAAGGACATGATAAAGTTGCTAAAATACTGCTAGAAAATGGAGCTGAGGTGGATCTGCAGAAGGAAGGTGGGTCTTCTGCACTAATGCTTGCCAGGTGTGACGGACATAGTGAAGTCGCTAAAACACTGTTAGAGAATGGAGCTAATGTGGATCTGCAAAGGGAAGATGGGTGGTCTGCACTATTATCTGCCAGTCAAGAAGGGCATAGTGAAGTTACTAAAATGCTGCTAAAAAATGGAGCTAAGGTGGATCAACAATCAACAGCACCCATTTCAGAGTTGATTGTTTCTGGTGATGTTCATTATGAACAAATTATTAAACTATTAGAAAAAGTAGGTGGGGCAGACAATTCTAAAAAGTACAATTTCTCTCCTACATGCTATTGTAGGATTGGAAAATATAAGCTTATGATATCATTAAATAAAGTAACTCACTTTGGATCATTTCATTTGTTCTTCCCCGCTTATCTAATTAACAGTCACGTGGGACATGATGAGGTAATACGAGTTCTACAGGAAAATGGAGCTAAAGTGACCTCAGAAGATTGCAGTGATTTACGTTTTGGAACAGTTGGAGAATTTGGGGAGAATGACCCTATTGTTGTAGAGATAAAGAATGAAGACATGACTCATAGAGTGGAACTGACATCAGGTGGGAGTTGGTATCTTAATATTGGTTATAAATTCTCACCACTAATAAATGCTTGTTTATATGGACAGACCAAAATAGCTGAACTTTTACTAGAGAATGGAGCTTCAGCCAATGAGCATATGGACAATGGAATGTCTGCACTTATGTTTGCCAGTCAGAACGGCCATGGTGATATTGTTAAAATGTTGCTAAAACATGGTGCAGAAGTGAATCAAACAAATAGTCATAACCAAACAGCACTGATGCTGGCCACAGAAGCTAGGGATAAACATGTCATCTGTTTTAGAGGAAAACACATAATAGATAATAATCCACAGCCAGAAATCAACCAGACAGTGGATTCACCAACTGTACCAAGTCCCGTAACTATTAAGGAATCTATTCTATTGCCAGTTCCTAGGGTGAAAGTTCTACATACAATTCCTGAAACCGCCAGGACCATTTGCTGCTCTAAATTTACCTCAATACTAGAAGATGTGATTAAAAACAATTCTATTTCTTCTTGGAATAGATTGTTTCATTTCGCTACCAATTATCTGAAAGCACCATTACAGGTAAACCACAACAAGTCACTAGCTAGCATTGTCCAGAACCAGCTACAGCATGAAAGCCCAGTCAAATCTTCAGCATCTGTATATCATGTAAGGCGCAAAAAACCCGAATTAAATTACACTTCCGTTTTGGCAAGTAAAATTTCTAATAAATTACGGGATGGAGATGTGAGAGGTGCAGTCCAACTGGCTAGCTCATCAGATGTACCTGCAGACTTCTCGGACAAAACATACAGAGCTCTTAAATATCAATTTCCATCATCTCCACATAATACAATCATCTTACCAATTCCTACAATTCAAGTTGAGAAAGACTTAACTGGACTCACCACCAACACTATACTCAGAGCCGTACGATTCTTACCCAGTGGCTCAGCTGGTGGACCAGGACTCTTACGACCTCGTCATTTAAAGGACATGCTGAACTCTTGCAAAGGCGATTCTGATGCACCACTTTTAAATGCCCTGGTTAAACTCTGCAAGCTAATACTCTGTGGGAACATTCCTGAATCTGTCAGGTCTCAGTTCTTTGGTGCTCACTTGGTAGCTTTAGAGACTAAGTCTGGAGAAGTGCGGTCCATACTGGTGGGCTGTACTCTGCGTCGTTTGGTGGCTAAAGTTGCCAGTTACCTCATTCAAGATGCGATGACCCCCCTGTTACTTCCCCGACAGTTGGGTTACGGTGTTAGAGGAGGAGCAGAAGCTGCCATTCATGCAGCTAGGCATTACTTGGCAAACATGAGCAATGATGATGCAGTGGTCACTATCAGCTTTAATAATGCCTTCAATTCTCTGAGAAGAGATCGTATGTTAGAGGCTGTGCATGACTTGTGTCATGCTCTTTATCCCTACGTCTACTCTGCATATTCAGCTCCTTCTGATTTACACTGGGGTAATAAAACTCTCCAGTCAGCTGAGGGACTGCAGCAAGGTGACCCTTTAGCTCCACTACTCTTCTGTCTCACACTCCACAGACACTGTCAACAGTTAAAGTCTGAGTTCTGTCTACAGCACGTGGATCATGTGATTCTTGGAGGAAACTTAGAAAGTCTACTTCATGACATTAGAGTGATGGAAGAAACTAAAATATTAGGACTTCAACTTAGAGCTGAAGTAATGTGCAGAAATTTTTCCATTCGTGGCAAACTCTGTCATTCATTCTCTAGTCTACAGCCTGTATCCCTACTTGATGCAACCTTCTTGGGTACGCGACTTAGTGATCAAACTAACATTTCTGAAAGATTACTTCTGAAGGTGGAGGATCTGAAAAGATTTGGAGAATGTATAAAACATATAGAAACTAAGGATGCATTGGTTTTGCTTCGAAGTTCCTTTTCTTTTTCCAAACTGCATTCCCTTCTTCGCACTTTTCCCTGTTTTCGTTCATACGCATTGAACCGCTACGACATTGGTCTGCGAAAGATCTTCAGTGCAGTCACTGACATTCCCCTAGAACCAAGTAGTGCTGCCTGGTCACAAGCCACTCTACCAATAAGACTAGGAGGTCTGGGAGTACAGAGTGCTGTGCACACTGCTGCCTCTGCTTTCTTGGCATCTTCTCATGCTTCTTCTGATCTAGTCAATGCTGTGTTGCCCAGCAATCATAGATCCTGTTCCTCGCTATTGGATGAAGCTACTGCTAGTTGGTCTCAATGTCATGCCACGCCACCACCTGAGGGTACTAGAGCCTGCAGACAGAAATATTGGTATACCCCTAGAGATATTGCTGCTGCAGAGATTCATGTCAAAGGTAATGAAGAGAGCAGTGTGAAATTGCTAACATTGTCCACCAGGAAGTCAACGGCGTGGCTTCATATGCCACCTGCATCTACCACATCTCTCAGACTTGATGACGCAGTTGTGAAAAATCTAGTAAAGCTTCGACTGGGTACACATGGAGCATATGTTTGTGATATTTGTGAGCATTGTGGCGCCTATGTGGATACTCTGGGACTTCATTTTACAGATTGCCCATGAAAAATGTTTAGTATTCAACTTTTATCTCAGTTCACACACATTGTCTGTTCAACCTATTCTACACATAGCTCCTTTTTTTTCTCCCACTGATCTAGTTTTCCCTTGATCAATCAGCTCCTCCCACAGCAATGATTCATCAGTCTTGTTGCTGATGGATAGGGTTACCATTATCATTTTATTTCTCAGTCTCTGACAAAAAACCCAGCTAAACTTCCATGTAATCTACCAACTCCACCCACTAATCCACAAGTCTGATAGTGCAATCAGTCAGCTCCACATTGCAAGTCTTCCAGGTGATCTACCAGCTCCACCCACTAATCTACAAGTTTCATAGTGCGATAAGTTAGCTCCTCATTGCAAGTCTTCCAGGTGTCTACCAACTCCACCTACTGATCCACTGGTCAACTTCACATAGCAAGTCTTCCAGGTGATCTACTAGCTCCACCCGCTGATGTACAAGTCTCATAGTGCGATAAATCAGTCAGCTCTACATTGCAAGTCTTCCAGGTGATCTACCGACTCTACCCAGTGATCCACTAATCAGCTCCACATTGCAAGTCTTCCAGGTGATCTACCAGCTCCACCCACTGATCTATAAGTCTCGTAGTGAGATAAGTCAGCTCCACATTGCAAGTCTTCCAGTTGATCTACCGACTCTACCCAGTGATCCACTAATCAGCTCCACATTGCAAGTCTTCCCGGTGATCTACCAGCTCCACCTACTGATCTATAAGTCTCGTAGTGAGATAAGTCAGCTCCACATTGCAAGTCTTCAAGGTGATCTACCAACTCCACCTACTGATCCACTAGTCTCATAGTGTGATAAGTCAGCTCCACATAGCAAGTCTTCCAGTTGATCTACCGACTCTACCCACTGATCCACTAATCAGCTCCACATTGCAAGTCGTCCAGGTGATCTACCAGCTCCACCTACTGATCTATAAGTCTCATAGTGTGACTCGTCTCCACATTGCAAGTCTTCCAGGTGATCTACCAGCTCCACCCACTGATCTATAAGTCTCGTAGTGAGATAAGTCAGCTCCACATTGTAAGTCTTCAAGGTGATCTACCAACTCCACCTACTGATCCACTAGTCTCATAGTGTGATAAGTCAGCTCCACATAGCAAGTCTTCCAGTTGATCTACCGACTCTACCCACTGATCCACTAATCAGCTCCACATTGCAAGTCTTCCAGGTGATCTACCAGCTCCACCCACTAATCTACAAGTCTCATAGTGCGATAAGTTAGCTCCACATTGCAAGTCTTCCAGGTGATCTACCAGCTCCACCCACTGATCTATAAGTCTCATAGTGTGACTTGTCTCCTCATTGCAAGTCTTCCAGGTGATCTACCAGCTCCACCTACTAATCTATAAGTCTCATAGTGTGACTCACCTCCACATCGCAAGTCTTCCAGGTGATCTACTAACTCCACCCACTAATCCACAAGTCTGATAGTGCAATAAGTCAACTCGCATTGTAGGTCTTCCAGGTGATCTACAGCTCCACCCACTGATCCACTTGTCTCAGTCTGATAAATCAGTTCCCAAGTCTTCTAATCTATCAGTTTTATCCATAGATCCACAATCTCTCTTGCTGCTAACCAATTCCATTAACGCACAAGTGAGAAGCTGGTTCTCCCCACTAATACGCAGTCCTATTTTCAAAGTTTAATCTTGAAAGTAATTCTCCTGCTTTCTTCATCGAGTCCATCTACTAATCCATACTGACCAACCTATCTTTTGATTACCAGCTCCACTATCCAATATCAGTTCAATCATTAGTTCCATATGTTAATTCATGAGGCTTTCATTTGATTCAGCTCCACCCACTTATCCACTGGCGTCCCTTTAACCAGCTCCATCCACTAATCTAAAAGTCTTCCTGTTCAATCTTGACTCCACTCACAAAGTCTTTCATTTGATCAACTAGTTCCACCTACTGATAACTCAACCCACTAATTCTTAAAAGACTTATAGACAGCTCTACCCACCGATCTGTACATCTGTCTGATCAATTGACATACTCCGTTCACTATTGTACTAATCTTTCATCACCCACTGAAGTCTCTTCAACTGATCCACCAGTCTTGCCGGCTGATCAGTTAGCTCTACCCACAAATACGCTGCCCCAGAGATACTGCTAGAGGCTTCCACCCTTTTCAGACTGTCAAATATTTACTTTGATCAATTAGCACTGTCCGCCCACAAGCTGCTTAGTCATATCAGCTTGCTCCACCAACTTGCTCCACCCACTAATCTACAAGGTTCGATCATTGCATGGGATAAACATTTTAACTGTGTTGGAACACTCTCAGACCTGTCACTTAAAACAATAACACAAGCACTCTATATTGCTGCAATTACTGTTCACCCCTTACATTCTTTTCATCAATTTTTTATATCTGTGTGTCAACTTACTCAAGTTTTTTTGTTTTTGTTTTTTTATTTGACTGGTGTTTGCTGTAGTATCTTTGGAATGTCATGAATTTGATAGACATGAATGTAATATCAAATAATGAATCTTAGCGAGGAACATCTTGGGACATCTGGATTCTTTTATAGGCTCTCTACTTTAAAGCTGTGCTCCATATAGCTCTAGAGTATCTTTGGAATGTCATGAATAATATTTGATAGACATGAATGTAATATCAAAAAATGAATCTTAGCGAGGAACATCTTGGGACATCTGGATTCTTTTTGTGCTCCATATAGCTCTAGACTTGGGGTGTGATTGGCCATGGAATTTAAAAAGTTGCTCCATAAGAGTGGCATTGGCTTTTAGAAGAAATCATTAGCTATTTCAGGCGGACAAAAGATTATTTATACAAATTATGGATGATTAGCAAGTACCCTGTCACACCGAGATGCCTGATGTACAGTGCTTTTGCCAATTAGAAATACAGTAGCATATGGTATTTATCCATGGTTTTCCTCTCCTGCTCTTTCTTCCTGAGCAATCCCAGTTTTTCTTGTTACTCTTTTCAACTCATGGATTCCCTTCTCCTTTGTCTACCTCTCCTGCTCCTCAGCATCTCTGTCCTTTCTGTGTATTTTCTTTCACTTCTTAATTGAAGTAGTTGTATCAGTCAGCCTTCTCATTGATTATTGTGAGTTCGAATCCGACATGGGGGTACTTATTTTTTCAATCATTAACTATAGAGCTGGTATAACTTAGTGGTTCCCAATCAGGTAACGACGACACTTTACAACTCTACTAAGCTCATAAATTATTCACTTCACACATTTATCATTTCACAATTTATTTTTCAGGCCGACAAAAAAATTATGAAGTGATAAATTAACATAGTAGGAAAAAAATTCCACGGATAAAGAGAATGTTTGGAAGAAAAAAAGAAGACATTTCCATTGATCAGTTGAGAGTGAGACTGTAGTATTGCAGTACTCCTTAACAGTTGAAATGTTTGGTTGCAAGTTGATTGTATTAGCTTACTAAGCGCACAGCTGTAGCCATGCTTAAGAAGTGTCTTAATCCTATCATTTGCTGATATTAATATCGATTTATAAGATGGTGGATAAAAACCATCTGGCTCGAGGACTAAATTCGAAAACTCCACTTATTATTCTATAAGTCTTTCATCACCCATGAAAGTCTCTTGCCTAATCCACAAGCCTTGCCGGTGGTCAATTAGCTCTACCCAAGATCTGGATCAACTTCTTCTCCAGCTAATCTGTAAGTTATCCTTTTGTATGTATTTACCAGTGCTGTGAGGAAAGACCTGTTCTCCTGTGAGTTCCTAGCCCGGCTCCAGGAGCTTTGCTTGCACAGCTCACTGTGCCTGCTTAGTGCACAAACATCCTGGCTCTGCCAGGTGCGCATAACTGCTAGCAGTAGCAAGAGAATTTGCATATATATTTTTGTATGACCTTGCTCAAGTTTTTGTCATTATACTCTGCACTGGTGTTTGCTGTAGAAATGTCATTATGAATAATATTTGATAGACATGCATGTAACATCAGGAAATGGATCTTAGTGAGGAACATCTTGGGACATCTGGATTCTTTTATAGGCTATCCACTATCCCTAGTGCTTCCTATGAACAATACTGGACCATTATACATGCTATACTAAATTTTAGGGTTTTTTGAAACTATGCTCTGTACAGCTCAAGACTAGGAGTGTGATTACTCATGGAAATTAAATAAGTTGCTTCATTAGAGTGGCATTGGCTTTTGGAAAGAATCAATAGCTCTTTCAGGCTGACAATGTGTGCTATTGATCCTAAAATTACAAATTATAGGTAATACGAAGAAAAATAAATGAATATCATTTTTCTATAGAAGAGTCACTTCTGTGGCTGGGTTTTTGCTGGGGTGCAAATTCAAGGCCTTTTCTCATGAATCAGAAATGGTCCAGGTGGGTGCCCACACCGCTTGCTGTGAGGAGAGGCCTGTTCTCCTGTGAGTTCCTCATACCCGTAGCCAGGGGGGGTTCAGTCGAACCCCCCTTTTGAGTGACCGGAAGTAAATTATTTAGCCACACCTCACATTTAACTTATGGTATGTCGACTTCTGATTGATCGTGTCTAAATCGCAATGGAATTTTCTGCTATTTAGCTATATACATCCCCGGATATACTTCATACTCTATGTGGACGGCCTAGTCTGATTCCAAGCTTTCAAATAAACATTGAGCTCCTTGACTACAAAACATCGCTCTCGTTATGGTACTGATAAAGCAAGCTACGCTACAACTATTCTTTTTATGGTGTGCCGTAATGTACTTGTTTAGATAACTTATAGTATGTAAGGCCTATTAATGGTTAACTGTTTGTGTACAGCTCACGGTAGTGGTTAGAAGCCTGGTTACACGAGAATGATATAGCGTTAGCAGTTTACCGCTTATTGCTGATAGTCAGCAGTGTTTACTGAATTTATATAGAACACATAGAGTGTCAGACAAATTATTAATTTTGGCATATTTCCCCCCTTCTTTTTCGCTTTTTAAAGAATAAACGAAGAAAACAAAAGTATGTGTGGCTTTCTTGCGTTTCTATGAAATCCGAACTCTCCTGGCTACAGGCCTGTTCCTAGACTGGCTGCAAGAGCTTTGCTTGCATAGCTCATTGGTAAAGGGACACTGGGCCTAGGAAGCCCAGTATCACTGGGAGTATAGAGAGGTGGGCGTCAGTCAGCCTGCTAGGGTGGGGAGGAGTCTCAGGGACTTGGGTGCCCACACCGCTTGCTGTGAGGAGAGGCCTGTTCTCCTGTGAGTTCCTATACTGGCTGCAAGAGCTTTGCTTGCATAGCTCAAAGTGCCTGCTTAATGTGGCTCTGCCAGGTGCAAGGTAGCAAGAGAATTTGCATTTATTTAGTGTGACAATGTTGTGTTACTGCTACTGCTTAGCTAAAGAACCACTTGAAGCAATTAGATGGCTTTGTTTAAAAGCTTTTAG
>WLWI01005717.1_pt1 | contig 10340 bp, 9 predicted proteins | sample 6701501 | NCBI WGS metagenome assembly WLWI01 (sample SAMN12718690, study PRJNA515312) | sponge metagenome | isolation source: marine sponge | host: Mycale hentscheli | place: New Zealand: South Island, Marlborough, Capsize Point | collected 2014-11-01
AACCATAATTTAGCCACACAAGAATTATAGTTGTTATAAATTTTAAATTAGCAAAGAAAATAGCTGTGATAATACTTACAGCTAAAACATTAACACCTTATGATATTTTGAACACAGTTAATTCATTTAACTAGATCATATTTTAAAGTTAAGAATGCAAATCTTATTTTTGGTTATTTCTATTGCAAAAGTACCTCTGCATGATATGCTAACTTTTACCAACTAGCTAGAAAAAAAAAAGAACTTTTAGAGAGTGCTACCAAGTATTAGTCTAGTTAGATTGGAATTTCAAGTTCCTCTATACACAAACTGCACAGATTCTTTACAACCATGTTCATCTTCTTTATAAGGCAATACAACTGGCAGAAATTGGGCATTTGGTAATGTCAAATAAAAGTCATTCGATAGCATAAATGAAAAAAAAAAGGGGTCTCTGTAGTAATAAAGATTCTTCACAGACAGATTGGGTAAAAGGTGGTTGTCCATAATATACACCAGCTTCACAGACCTTGTCTTACCACAGGTAATATAAAATTAAACACCTTGCTAGACTTCTGGGGCCATTTGGGTACAGGATATTCAATTGTTATACCTGCGGTAAGGAGCAAGGGGGGTTGCGAAGTGGTGGTGAAATAAGTTCATTCAGCTTGCCAGTAAATTCTCGGTGGTCACCACGGCGGCAATAATCTGGCGGAGCTTACGTTTTATCAAATCAATCAGCAGGAGGATAATATGCACTAGGCTACTATAGAAACGTGGTCTCGCATAACCAGACTTTTCACCAAACCGCTACGCCAAGCGAGACTATTTAGCACAGCGGTCAATTCGTTTAGTGTTTTTTATTGTTGATCGTCAGTTTTCCCTAAAAATATTAAACATGTACAATGATAAGGTCACTTTTACATAGCTATAATAATATACATTGTTTAACGTTTTCATTACTTCTTTGTCTAAAATAGTCATAAATATTAACTGTATTTCAAGCTCACCTCAATAAATAAGTGTACAGTACTGAATTACCATAAGTAATGTGAGAAGCAACAACTACAAGAAAAGCGTCGTCGTACTGCGAAGTTTCTAAGTACGCTCTCTGCTTTTATAGGTAGCGACTGCCGATACACGCATGCGGACGCTAACGAAGTTTTATTGACAGACGATTCTTACCTTCCAAATCTTTGTTCTGGTTTTCGCAAACAAGCACAATTGAAATAGTAATAAGGTAAATAAGTTTTAATGAAGGTTGTTGCTACTATTTGAGGCCCTGATTGCTTTGCTCAGAAAAGCATCTGCATTGTGTGCCCTTTGAACATTTCAATGATGCTTCGAAACTAGTCATGTGGTGACAACAAAACAAAATTATTCAAATTACAATAAGTAAAAGATGGGACTCAGCACAATAAAGTAAATATCAAGTCTTTTGCATTATAGATAATACTAAGAGTTGACAAGGAGCCATCACCTCACCCAGAACAAATTTCCCTTTGCACACAACTTTGGAGTTCACCTCTTTGCAACAAGATGATGTGCATACATGCTCAGAAAAGTTCTAAACATGAAAACATAAGTTGTTTTCCATAATAATAATAATTATTATTATTGTTTATTATGATCATCATCGTAATTGGTGTGAGTGAGTGTACAAATTCATATATAGGATTACTATTGGGTAAAAACTTTCAAGACTAGACTAGAAACAGATCTGGAAACAGATCTGAATGCGATATTTTTCTCAACTATCATATGCAAATCATGCAGTCCATAGGAATCCACTTCAGCGTTCCACTAAAAGGCAAGAATAGTCTAATACAGTTTGATATCACTCCATCATTTAACTAACACTTTACTTGGAGGGTAAAAACTACCAAAAACTAAAGCAAACAGCAACAGTTTTTGCTTAGCGTTTAAAACAGTTCATTCTTATCTTATTGTAAGCTCTCTTCCTTAGTTCTTCAAGAATTATGTATGTGAAATGATGACCTGGGCTGTATACATGAAATGAATCCAGAAGGAGTAAAAAAAACTTTATGCAATATATCAAGGAAGACAAAGGGAAGCATAATAGAGAACCCCTGGAACATTCAATGGATACCAAGTTGCATAATCAAAGAGTTGTTTACTATAGGACAACCTTGGAGTAACTAAATATTTGGAATGAGTGGTTGTGGCACAGGACTGCTTAGCATCAAACAATCCTGTGGAAACACCGGAAGACAAATAAATTTAAATAGACTAAAATAATATAGTAGCTAAAGATACAACTTTTTATTTAATTCTATTGTAACTGATTCAGATAACAACAATAATATGTAGACAAGCCATAGTAATTGTTACTTTATGACTTATATTAACAAAAATGTAAATAAAATTATGATTACGATTCCTCAAGAAAGAACAGTAGCTAAATCACATCAGTGCCTAAAATCATGAGAAATATCTTTCTAAAATTAGTCTCTTCGGTCTACTTTTGGTCTCTTCAGTCACTTCTAGTCACTTTAGTCTCATAAAGTCTCTTTAGTCTCTCTAGTCTTATCTAGTCACTTTAGTATCTTTAGTCTCTTTAGTCTCTTCTAGTCTCTTTTGTCTCTTCTAGTCTCTTGACTCTTCTAGTCTCTTTAGTCAATTTAGTCTCTCCTAGTCTCTTTAGTCACTTCTAGTCTCTTTAGTCTCTTTAGTCTCTTTATTCATTTCCAGTCTCTTCATTCTCTATAGTCTTTTAGTCTCTTTAGTCTCTTCAAGTCTCTTCAGTCTTACCTAGTTTCTTTAGTTTCTTCTAGTCTCTTTAGTCGCTTCTATAGTCTCTTTAGTTTCTCTTAGTTTCTTTAGTTTCTTCCAGTCTCTTTAGTCTCTTCTAGTCCCTTTAGTCGCTTCTAGTCTCTTTAGTCACTTATAGTTTCTTTAGTCTCTTCAGTCTCTTTGGTCTCTTCTAGTCTCTTTAGTCTCTTCTAGTTTCTTTAGTCTCTATTGTCTCTCCTAACTCTTTAATCTCTTCTAGTCTCTTCTAGTCTCTTTAGTGCCTTCTAGTCTCTTTAGTCTCTTCAGTCTCTCCTAGTCTCTTTAGTTTTTTCTGGTCTCTTTAGTATCTTTAGTTTCTTCTAGTCTCCCTAGTTTCTTCTAGTCTCTTTAATCTATGTAGTTTCTTTAATCTCTATTGTCTCTTCAAGTATCTTTAGTCTCATGAGTCTCTCCTAGCTTGCTTAGTCTCTTCTAGTTCTTTAGTCTCTTCTAGTCTCTTTAGTCTCTCCTAGTCCTTTAGTTTCTGTAGTCTCTTGGCTCTTTTAATAGCTTCAGTCTCCTTAATTTCTTTTAGTCTCTAGTAGTCTCTTTAGTCTCTTCTAGAGTCTTTAGTCTATCAAGTCTCTTTTAGTCTCTTTAGACTCAGTCTCTCCAGTTTCTTCTAGTTTCTTCAGTCTCTTTGATCTCTTTAGTCTCCGTAGTTGCTATTTGTAGTCATTTCAGTGTTGTTGTATAATATGGTCTCTTGAATTTTGTAGTCCAATGCAGTCCTATATTAAATTCTAGTTCATTAAAGTTCACAATTTCTTTCTCAGCCATTTTTTACTCATCAGATGTATTCTCTCTCTTTCACAGGCTTTTTAAACAATACAGAATTAAAAAATTTGGTCACCACCGGCAATCAAACATGTGACTGCTTGCTTAATGCACAAGTGCCCTTCCACTGAGCTACAACAACCAGCCAGCAAACAAACTACAAAATTCTGTATTTATACTGTTAAGGGTAAGCTATGCTACAGTCTCTCTCTCAGCAAACCAACGGAATTTTTCTTTTTTTAAAAATTAATCACTTCACAATTTCTCTTTCAGCCTTTTGTTACTCATTAGATGTATTCTCTTTATTTCACAGGCTTTTTAATCAATACAGAATTAAATATGGCTACCAAATATATTTAAATTCTGTATTGTTTGAAAAAAAAAAGCCTGTGAAAGAGAGAGAATACATATAATGAGGAAAAAGGCTGAGAAAGATTTTGGGAAGTGAAAAATTAACAGAGTAAAAAAAATTCCACAGACAAAAAGAATCTTAAAAAAAAAGTAAATTTCTGTTGGTCTGTTGATAACAAGACTGTAGCATAGCAGTACTCCTTAACAGTATAAATAAAGAATTGAAGTGTTTGTTTGCAGGCTGGTTGTTGTAGCTCAGTGGCAGAGTGCTTGTGCATTAAGCAAGCGGTCCTGGGTTTGATTCCCGGTGGTGACCAATAATATTTTTAATTCAGTTTTGTTAAAAAAAAAAAGCCTAATGAGTAAAAGAAGGCTGAGAAAGAAATTGTGGAATAACATAATTATAATCACATTGGTCCACATCTCTTTTTCTTCTTTCATACTTAATGTGTGAACTAATGTTAGATATTCATTATTATGCTGATGAATAAAACCCTTTATATATCGAATGCCTGCCAAACAATAGTAGAATAATGTGTGTGAAAATTCTATAGTATATTTTATTCATTTCATCAAAATTTTACACCAAATGTCAAATGTCTACAATAATGCAGCTAGAATGAAATAGAGTCTAACAGCTGAATTTACAAAAAGTTGGTGTGTTACACATTGCCATCCACTTATCTACCACCAACAGATGACAAGTATTATAATAGCAAAAATTGTTATATCACCCTAAGCTACTAGTTTGATGAACATTATATTGAACAACATTCATGTCAGTGATTATGTTGTCTGCGTGCATGTAAATTGTACTTTGGGTTTTTGAGCTGTCGTCTCAGACAGTTTCCAGTGGTCCTTCCAGTCTCCAGTATTAATCTGACCTCAAAATGAATTAGAACTCCTCCCAATTTTTTGAGGCTAATTTTTATACTAGAAGTGTACATTTGCAGTTATAAAACAGAGGTTACCTCAAACCATTGGGAGGAGTTCTAATTCATTTGAGGTCTGATGGATACTGAAGACAACACAAGAAACTATTAGAGATACAGTTAAAAAATGCACACTGGCAACAATAATGACTGATATGATTGTTGTCCATCACATGTTCATCACACCAGTTGTTTAGGGTGACACAATAATTTTGCTATAATATTCTCATCTGTAGGTGTAAATTTGGAGCTAATGGGTGACCATGTGTAAAACACTAAATTTTTTAAAATTTAGTACAACCTGCCAATGACTATTTCATTCATTTGGTATAAAATTTTTAATGAATGAATTATAATATCCTATATGAATTTTTACACACAGTACTTTATTATTGTCTGACAGGCATTTCATATATAAAATGTTTCATTCATCAGTGTAATAATGAATATCTAACAACCTATCATAGCCATAAGAAGGCAAATATATGGGAAACAAGTTGATTATAATTGCTATTCATTGCAATGTGTCATAGATGACTCCATATCAGAATAACAGATCTGCTCATATAGTATTCAAGCGTTACTCTGAAAGCTCTAAAAAACAATAAACATATGTTTAGGTCAGCCCTCAATAAAGTGGTTGCCAAGGCAACCCTTAGGAACTTAATTATGAACTAGAGCTGGATTCAAAGTGTGTATGTGTATGACTGCATGTACAGTGTATTAATGTTTTATTTTGACCCATAGTTCATTTACACTGTGTCATATTTTTTGTTTACCAAATAGCTATAGTATAATTATAATTTCACAAATTATTTGACATGAACCTACTGATAGTTTATAAAATCATTTGCTTTGTAATAATAATAAAAATGGCTTGCACCGAATTGTTTGGAGTGATTGCAGTGGCATTTGAAATTATTGACTAAAATTTTTGTTTCTTTTGTTAAAAAATACCTCTATAATGTCTTTTTTATTAATTAAACTCATTACTTGAATACAAGAGTAGGTGTGGTTAAATGGGTGTGGTTATAATGGCTGCACCATATCGATCTGGCTTCCTACTCCTCTGGACTCATATATTAACATTTTGTTTCGTCCCTCATTTCATTTACGCTCTATACTCCACAGTGAGTGCAATTCCCTCCATATCAATTTAGTCACACATTTCATTCACTAATTAGCTAATCATCTCCTTTCATTCAACTCTCCCATTAGCTAGTACCATTTTTTCCTAATATATAGCTCTCTTTACCCTTCAGTCTGTTGTTCTTCATGAAGTTTGAAGTAACAAAGTGTTAAGTCTCTTTAGTATAGCCTCTTGTAGTGGGGTCAAGAATGAGGGCCTTACAACATAGCAGTTGCTGCCCCAACATATTATTTGAAACATCATAAGTGATAAATATCAAACTATATAGTCTCAAGTGAACAATTGCATACACATTAATCTGTGTGCTGAGGCACTAGCTATAGATTAATTGTATGATATTATAACAGAATAAAAGTGACTGCAAAAACTATAAGAACTAGAATACAACAGGACTGCAAAGGACAAGAAAAAGCAACAGACTATATACTCTAAAAACACTAAGACAACAATAAAAACTAGAAGAGACTAAAGAGACTTAGAAGAGGCTAAAGTGACTAAGAGAGACTTAACGGACAAAAGAGACTAGAAGAGACTAGGAGAGACAATAGATATTAGAGAGACTAGAAGAGACTAAAGAGACTAGAGGAGACTAGATGAGACTAAAGAGATTGAAGAGACTAAAGAGACTAAGAGAAACCAATGGGACTAAAGAGACTTGAAGTGACTAAAGAGACTAGAAGAGACTATAGAGACTAGAAGAGACTAAAAAGACTGGAAGAGACTAAAGAGACAAAGAGACTCAATGAGACTGAAGAGATTAGAAGAGACTAAAGATACTAAAAGATACTAAAGAGACTAAAAGGGACTAAAGAGACTAAAAGAGACTAGATGAGACTAAAGAGACTAGATGAGACTGAAGAGACTAGAAGAGACTAAAGAGACAACTAGTTAGCTAGTTAGTTTATGCTGTAGGGAATCATGTTCTATAAACAACTCTTAAAATGATGTAATGAGAGTGCATCTTACATGAAGAAACAACCACTTTGTGAATCTAAAAGTCGCTTGTGAACATATAAATTGAGCTGACAAAGCATTTGTGGTTACAGAGCAAGGCACTTGAGCCACACCTCCTGCCCTACACAGATCATTCTCCCAAATCCAGGGGAGCAGAGTCTGCTAGAGCTTAAAGGCTAGGAGAAGGGGCCAATCTCTGACTTTCTCTGAACTGATTCCATTGTTTCTGTCTCTGAGTTATTGGTTGATCCTGTCAATAGCTTCATTCTTGACTTCATTTAGTGCAGATTTGCTATTTCATAGTGTGGTGACTGGAGTGAGTGGAGTAGTCCGGTTAAGAAGACAACTCAGCCTGAAGTCACCAGTATTGTCTTCCTAGCAAAGATAATAAAGTCTAAGCTGCCAGGCGAGGTTCTCCTTCCCCAGCAAGGATTAGATTGCTTCAGCTAGCTAGGGTGTAGAAACTTCTAGTTGCAGTTCTGATTACAGTTTTAAATGTAATTTCGAAATGAAGAAAGAATCGACTGACTCAGACACTGCAAGGCAGCCACTGTCTGCAGAGTGTCAGAGTCTTAACAAAATAATAAATTTAAATATAGGAAGAAGGGACCAACAACATCGGTGCCCCACAAGACAAGAGAGACACAGAGGCAGACCCCAGCCCTACAGAAGACCTACTTATCAAAGGGCCAAGCCTAGACAGGCCCTGACAGAAACAGACAAGGCGTTGCTACAACAGAGAAAGATCTACAAAAAGAATGCCATTAACTACTACTCTGTTGCCTACCAATGCCAAATGCTCCAGATCTGCCTGGACCACCACTGGCAACCCAAAGGCCTATTACTCCAAAAGAAACTCATGACCATAGCCCCTAGCACTAACATCAGAGAGACATTTGCGGAAACTCTGAGGGAAGCCACAGACTGCTTATTGGAAGAACTGGCTGACCACTTAAGAATAGTAGCAGAAGAGGCCCAATCGACAGCACTAAAGGCTAAACAAGCCATGAATGTCCTCACACAGAAGTGCACAGACATGCGGACCTCAAGCAAAAAGACACCAACAGGAAGCTGAGAGAACTAGCAGGAAGACCCCAAAGAAGGGAAGACATAAAAGAATTGAAAAGGGTAGATATCTACAACAGAAAGGCCATGCAAAGCAGCCGTAGCAGAGAATCTCCAGCCACCAGAGAGCCCCCTCTAATGCATAGCCAACAAGCGGTCAGGAAAAAAACAACTCCCACTAGACCATGGCAAGGCAAAGCTGCTACAAGGAGGACGCAAAGGACAGCATAGTAACCATCCACTCAAATGCCACTCCCCACTGTGAAACCACCAGAGTCAGCTCCAGCCAGAGAACAACAGCAAGCTCCTTTGACTGTGGAATTATCTCTACCTCCGTGCCCGCCACCGTACAGAGCTCGGTCATAAGTAATCCTACCATGACAGTATCATCTGAAGCTGACCCCTCCACAGAGACAGCTTCCATCCAAGAGACAGCCAGCACACTCAAGCCCTGGAGGACAAAGTAGAGAACCCGGAGAGCCATCAAGTCTAGGACCTTGCCATACAAGATCCACTGGTCAGTTTATACAATGACTCTAATCCTATTTTGAACATATCCTCCGAGAACTGACAGACCTGGAGACAGAAGTTCTACTCCTTAGGCTGAAATTCGCTCCCACCCCAAGGAAAATACCTGACCCACTAGAGTTCTATGACAGATACTATGAGCAATGTAGACGTCAATACAACAAACTGATTGCCAGACCAGCTACAAATCCTCTACCAAGCATCACTGATGAACATCTATCGGCCATACAATCTAGACTGGCAGACCTCAACAAGCTGAAGGACAAGGATCCAGAAGAAAAACACAAATACTGGAACAACCTGTCAAAAAACCACCAGGAAGTGCTGAGCAATCTAAGGAGAGACAAATCAATCACGGTCAAACCTACTGACAAAGGGACGTGCATTGTAGTCCAAGACACTAAGGACTACTTAGAAGAAGGACTGAAAGAACTAAGTGATGAAAGCACGTACAAAGAAATAGAAGATGACAACTCGAAGAAAATAGCCAAGAAAGCAAATGATCTGATTGAAGAATACTACAACAGGAAACTCCTCACACACTGTATGACAAGAAAAGATACACCACGGATATCACGGAAGTTAGACCACAGAGAATGTACTGGCTACGCAAGTCCACAAGACACCTCACCAACTCAGGCCCATAGTCAGTTGTTGCTCTGGGCCCACCCAGAAATTGTCACAACAGATACTTGAGAGACTACCTACAGGGGTCTCATCATCCACTGAAGTGATCCACATGACTGAACAACTACAAGTCCCAACTGAAGAGAGAAAGTCCCTGATACTAGCAACTCCGGACATTAAGGCCTTGTATCCCTCCCTTCCCCATGGAGTGGGTGTCACCATGGCCTTACAACAGGCAATTCCCACAGATCCACCAGGCAGTCATAACCACATTAAGACTCATCCTTACAGAGAATACCTTCCAGTTTGCTGGCAAGTCATTCAAGCGAGCAGCCATGGGCACACTAGTGGCACCCACACTGGCGAATCTCTTTATGGGAAAGCTGGAAGCCACAGCCTTAAACTGGCAAGGCACACAGCCACTGGTGTGGCTCAGATACATTGATGCTATTCTCATGCTGTTCCAAGGAAGAGAAGAAGAACTCCAGCAACTGGTCATCCACCTGAACTCACAACTCTCTACATTGAAATTCACAATATCCTCCTCCAAACACAAAATTGACTTCCTTGACATCACTATCTTCAAGGGTGACAGATTCTACAGCTCTGGCTATCTGGATGTCAGACCCTATTCAAAATCAATAGACCCTCACGCATATCTTCACTATTCCTCGGCCCACCCCAGAGGTAGTACAGAAGGAGTGGTCAAGGCAGAAGTCATCAGGATGTGCTCAGAAGATCTTCCTCACCAGACATCTTAGCTCAAGGCTTGAATAATCTACTCAAGTAGTTCCAGGACATAGGCTACCCAGCCAAACTCCTCAAAGATGTTATGGCCCAAGTCTCCTTTGACCAAAGAGCTGAAAGACTGGCTCACAGAGGAAGCAAAGATCTACCTGCCATGACCACTGTGTTATCTGTGAGATCCACCCGTCATCTCAACCAAGGAGATATATGATGCCCTCTTTGATGAGGATCTGCCATTCCAGCCACTAGTCTCCAGGAAAAGGCCCCCCAGCACAGGAGATCTACTAGTTAAGGCAAGCAGCCCACAGCTACCATCTCCAGCAGAGAACCCAACAAACAATAACACACTCAGCTCTTTCTCTTATCTCTCTATCAATTATTGTATTGCTTTCCCCCCCCCCCCCCCCCCCCCCCCCCCCCCCCGCCCCCCCCCACAC
>WLWI01005718.1_pt1 | contig 10340 bp, 6 predicted proteins | sample 6701501 | NCBI WGS metagenome assembly WLWI01 (sample SAMN12718690, study PRJNA515312) | sponge metagenome | isolation source: marine sponge | host: Mycale hentscheli | place: New Zealand: South Island, Marlborough, Capsize Point | collected 2014-11-01
GGCCCAAAATTAAAAATCAATTAAAATTCAATTGAAGCACACCTGGCAGGTTTACTTTAGCATTGTAGCTGCCAGCTGTTATCTCCAGATCTAACTCTACCCTGGGCTGCTCTGCTCTGTGGTAAACGGTTAAGCAGCTAGCTATGGTAAATTCCTGCGGTATGAGCGTCAGCCGGAGAGTTGTCGAACTAGGGCTGGTCCCGTATAGGTCGGATATGAGAGGGTAGTAGACCCTCACATATCATATCCAGGCCTCACACAGCTTTATTGGCCTATTCTATTAAACTAAAACTCAAAAATAGCAATACCCCAAGGGTTGTTAGTATGCATGCAGTTCATATACCTAAAGGCAAAAAATAGTGCACACTTACCAAGTTAGTACACCTAGTAACAATATAGCAACGGGTTCTAATATAACTTAGAACCCGTTGCTATATTGTTACTAGGTGTACTAACTTGGTAAGTGTGCACTATTTTTTGCCTTTAGGTATATGAACTGGGAAAATGCTGATAAACAAAGTTGCTAGTAAAAACTGGGCATGCGTAAATGGGATCTAAAATAGTTAGAGCATGCGCGCTTAGGTACTGGTGATGGAAGTGCACACAGCCCTCGGGCCTATGGCCCTTGGGCTTCAGTGCACTAAATCCACCAGTACCTAAGCGCTTATGCTCTAACTATTACTTAGTCTTCCTGAAGGAAAGAGAGATAGAATATTTTGTAATCATTACCTTATTTGCGCCAACAATTTGCTAGAAAAATCTGTACAGCCATGTCGTAGTGGCCATTGCGATTCCTACAGCCCTGCTGATAATGACTCTTTGGAGGTATTTAGCTTTAAAGGTTGAATTGGAATTGAAACTAAACAAAAATGCTCATTAAGTAGTGTGCAGCTAGTTGAATTACTATGCGATATATGGAGGTGACAACTGAAGGACCAGCTAATTCAACACTTTCTTCTGTAGCCTACCTATCACCCAAGAACTAAGCCATGCAACAAATAGCACTTTGTCAATACAACCTATCTAAGACAATCGAACTACGAATAGCCCACCCACAAACTTCTAGACCCTTCCTTACAGTACGGTTGAACAACTCACTGGGAAGAGTTTAACCATCACTTTAGTGAAATTCTTCTTGAAGACTGCCTCATATATTTGTCTCCTTCCTGTTTTAGTTTTTATCTGAATATCCATTGTGTTCACCTCCCACTCGTCTACTTCCTGTAATGGACTATGAAGGCCAGTCTTATGTAGATTAGGGGCAGGATATTTCAGACGAATTCTCAACCCGTCTGAATCCTTGGAGTGGTGCTCTACCAACTCTGACAAACTGTCAAATTTTGAATTGAGTCTGACAAAGTACTTGGAAGTGTGTGGATTTACATTAATTCTGTAATGGAAGACTTTCCCATCACACTTCAGAGAAATAGAGTATTGGCCAGGACTGCCTTCACTTTCTCGAACCAAAAAAGTCCCATTGATGCCACTGCTGAGAGATAGTTCTGCATCAGCTCGTGTGATATTTCCATGATACCAGGGTAATTCATACATAGGGATATTTATAAACGAGGTTGGTACCCAGCCTATCTGATCTTGGCTGTTGGTGACCACACATTTGTCGCCCTCATCACTCCTGCAAATAATCTTGATCTTATCACCTTTCTGGACGGAGAGCCGATTAACTCTGTCTGGGCTGAAGTTGCATTTCATTTCGTATAGTTTAGCCTCAGTGGAGTTTTCCGGAATTTCAGATAGTTCTTCTTCAGGACCAGAAGAGTCGTCCAGAAGAGTTTCCCTTTTTGATACATATAATGCTTTAGAACCAGAAGTGTCATCCCGAGATTGAAGAATGTCAGGTGAATTCCTGTTCTGTGAGGTACTAGGCACATCAAGTATGCTATTAGCCACACCTTTTACTCCACCTACATAGTGTTCATAATCATTACTAGAAGGGACTTCGTTTAATTCTGTAATACATACATATAAAACTAAATGTTTGATCTTGCATGAGGAAATGTGTAACAGAATTTCATGCCTAGTAAAAAAATAATGGTATAGTTTAATAGAAAAATTATGGCTTCGCATAGCTAAATTTCTTCTGTCACAATAGTTTCATCGTTTCCATGGCAAAGTTAGTTTCAAACTTGAAATAAAAGGCAAATTAGTTTATTATAAATAAGAAGTGCTGTTAGCCATTTAAAATTGTAACAAATTAAAATTAAAATTGTAACTAGTGGTATACTTGAGCACAAATGGCGAGTGAGCCTTCATAGTTAGGTTACATAACCACTCGACAGAACTATATGACAAAAAAGCTGTGTAAAGGCAGCTATTATATTTATTTGCTACTAAAATGTTAACATTGTGCTATTCTTTAGCAAAGCAGTAGCTGTAACGCACCACACTTTCACATATGTATGTTTACTGAACATACCAACACAAGACTTACCTTCATGCTTAGACTATTGCAGTGTTGGGTCAAGCCCAGTTGAGCTTAAGCCTTTTTGAGCTTAAGCATTTTTGAGCTCAAGCCCAGGTTTGTCAAGGGCTTGAAGAAACTTGAAGCCCATTTCATAAAAATGGTCAAGAGCTTGAGCTTGGACTTAAGCTCTATCACAAAATATTGGGCTTGAGCTTAAGCTCAATTGATTGATAGTTGTTTGCTGAATGGAAGCGAAGAATCAATATTAGTAGACAATAACACTTTCCCATTTTACCTAATAGGCTATTAGCCACAGCCAATTATTAGTAACTTTTATTAATAAAATTATTTCCTTTTTGTTTATTGAATTATGTAGTTTTCAATGTTCTTTCATAATAAAATGATTAATAAAGTCATTTCCTTTTTGTTTTTGAATTATGTAATTTCAATGTTCTTTCACAATAAATGAATAATAAAGAATTTCAACTTCTGAATAAAGCTTGAGCTTGGACTTAAGTCCTATTTGAAATTGATGAGCTTGGGCTTGAGCTTAAGCTCTAAAAATCTATAAAGACTTGAGCCTGGACTTAAGCTCTTAATTACAGGGCTTGACTTAACACTGGACTATTGGACAATGAATATTCAGGTAAGGAACAACACTGTTGCGTAGGACGTATACTATGAAAAATCGCGCATGAACTTACCACCGCCACTAATTCAAATAAAAAATGAACTTTGGTAAGTTTGTAGCTAAGCTTTAACTGCACCCACAAAAGAATTCAAAGTATTAAACAATTCAATTTATTTGAGTGATACGGGTAAAGATCGATATATCAAAGGATTCTGGTGTGGGACGGGATCTACCTCCAGCAAACGCAAAATCGTGAGGGTCAAAGTACAAAATGACATAGTTACATATGTCAAAACATATGTATATACAAACAAACATCCTCAATTTTTAAATATGTTAGCCCAAATAGTGTCTCGCTCGCTCACCGAAGCACTCTCTCTTTTACAAGTTTTTTTTTTTTTTAACAATACAGAATTTAAAAATATTTGGCTCCCACCGGGGTTCAAACACAGGACCACTTGCTTAATGCACAAGCATACTGCCACCAACCAAAAGGCAACTAAACATGTCAGTCTTGTACATACTACTAGCTAGTCTCACTCTAAACAGATCAATGCAAATTTTCCTTTTTCAAGAATTCTTTTTATCTTTGGTGCAGTAGTAGGTGCTTGGTCATACCCTTTACCAAACTGTTTCTCAGCCTTCTTCTACTTATTAGATGTATTCTCTCTCTTTCACAGGCTTTTTATTTTTTAACAATTCAATAGCTCAGTGACAGAGCGCTTGTGTGTTAAGCAAGTGGTCTTGAGGTTTCTTAACTAATAATTCCGTATTGCTTTAAAAAAAAAAAAAGAGAGAATACATCTCAAAGAAGGCTGAGATCAAATTTGTGAAAATTATTGTACTACACACAAATGACTAGCTACCCAAAATATCTTAGTAATAATAGAAGCAAAAATCTTCTATAGAGCTAGCATATAATTTTTCCCACCATCCTTTTTTAAATTACCAAGAAAATTACTTTAAAATTTAGTACAACCAGGAGGGAACCTGAAACTGGTGAGGTCACTTGAAGCACCCAGATATGAATCAATAAAGTTGTCCTAGCTAGTTCATACTGGGAATATGTAAGGTAGACTAGGAACAAGAAGTTAAAAGACACAGTAAACTTGGGAGAACCTTTCACAGGACAATTTTAATAACGACATCACCTTGATTATCAGACTGTTATTTATGACATGGAGCCCAACCCTCTCCTCCAGATATCTATAACTAGCTACCTGTCGTCTCAGACTTGACGTCCTTCCCCTCTGCACTCAAACCTTCTTCACTCATGACTTTACACCAGTAGACTGCAGCAAGTAAACTACGCTAGTTGAGTACGCGAGGTTAATGCCGCTCCGGAGCTGCGGATATTGGAGCGGTGCCACTCACCACTATTGCGTAACTAGGCACTCGCCTACTTTCAAAGCCCTTCTATTTATTTTAGCAAGCAATACGATCAGATGGTCGGCTAAAAAGACATCCTCAAATATTACAGAGTCAAAGCATGACTTGTGTGCCAAGGCGTCATTGTAAAGAGCTAAGTACTATTGAATTATTCAGTCATTCTCGGCGGAAATAAATATATTAGCTAGCTAATAGGAAAAAAATTTCTCTTATTAACAGCCAATATTTTAAATTATAACTAAACACGACGTTTCGACTTTTGCCGAAGTCCTCTTCAGGGGTCAACTGAGGTCGAACACTCCGTGGTGATATAATGACACAAAGTAAACAGCAAGATTTCTGGAGGGCACACGCTTACCGTTTAAGCACTGCGCATGCGTTTCTTCACAGTCAGCCCCACCCCCACCAGCTCATTAATAGAGTAGCAGCATGAAGCTTGGAGCAATTGCTGTCTGGGCCGCAGCTACTGTGGAGTGCAAGACCAGCAAAACGTTTTGCCAGTGGTAGTAGATGATGGTGGCTTTCAGAGTCCAGTTTACGGCTCCAGCTCAGTGTAGGAGAACGGGAAAGGGAAGGCGTAGGAAGGTCCTACATGCTTCTTGCCTATCATTCCGTACCAGTGGCTGTCCGACTGGTTGAGGATTCGTGGTAGACTCATGACATCATTGAAGGACATGAAGTGGTGGACCTGATGGTTCAGTCCATACATTCCATTCTGATGCTGGGGCAGACCTGGGACGTTATCACACCCCAGCTCAACACAGTTTAATATAGATTCTAGTGGGTTAAAGCTTATGGGTAACATTTGTAATGATATTAAAGGGATATTTTCACAGTACCTGGCATGCTATTGATAATAGTTGTGCTCTCTAGTTGTTGAAACAATGAGGGTCTCTTGAATGTTTGAAAATACTGCTTACCATCTTACTCACTATCTATATAGGACATACCTGTTAAAATGGCAGACCTGCTAGGAGAGCAACTGCTGACTGAGGTGTAGCCATTCTTGAACACCACACTTCTCTCTTGGCTAGGGCTTCAAGATTAGGCGTGTCCACGTGAGTGTACGGATATGACCTAAACCTAGTGGGTCGTAATATCACATTCATGAACGAGAAGATGCAAGGGTTCCTGAAGCTGGCTCAGGAGAAAAAAATCCATTCCTCCTTTACATGGCTTTCTTTGATGTCCACCGGTGAGGGGGCAATTTGGGGGGCTTCTGCAAACTCTATGGAGATGGAGGGGAAGGTCACGGAACCATTCCAGACTGGGAACCCAAAACCTATGACCCTAGCTCGGTAGAAGTGCCTTATTACATTCAGGACACACCAGCAGCACGTGCTGACGTTAATTTGCAGCTCAGTACAGATTCTGTGAACAGAATGGACCAAGGAACGGGACTGTTAAATAGGAGTTGGATGAACATAGCTTTGAGCTCCTAAAAGAACTAAGACTGGCATTATTTTAAAGATTCAATGACACAGTAAGAACTTAAACTCATTGCCTGCTAACTTGGTTTTTAACAAACAACAGATGACTTGGTATCCTGTTAAACTACACAGAAATTGTATCAGGGAAAGACAGAAAATGGAGGTTTATTTACTGGTAAATGTTCCCTCTAATTAGCCGTGCTGTTGCTCCAATTCTTTAATTATTAGCTATCAAGTGAGTAATCATATAACTTGCCATGCCGCTCCCCTTCTTCTAACACATTCAGCATTCCTATTCTATTGATTAAATAGTAACTAACTAATTGAGCTATTGAATATTTTCAGCTATGTTTATCTTCAAAATTAGAATTGATTGAATAGATAAAGTGCAATAAGAGTCACAGCTCTATTCATAGCAACATCATAGTCATCTATTTCATGTAGCTTTTAATTTTCCGGTTGGTGTCCCAGAGTGTCTCATATTATTTTTGTCTGCTTCCCACCACCTTAACCAGGCAAGCATGTGGATTTTGAGAGTCGTTGGTTATGTAGATCTTGTGGTTCATCACTGGAGCACTGGAAAAAACATTCTGCTGAGGGAACACTTGCTTTTTTAATTACCTGCATTACATATCCCAAACTGCAAAACCTTTTTAACCGAATTTTCAAATGTTGTGTAAAGCTTAATCTTATTCATTCTTTTTGTCTTCTTACATTTTCAGGCAATTAATTTAGGACTTACATAGTCTGTAGAAGATAAGTGAGGAACAAATACATTCAGCCCTAATCCACAATCACACTATGAAACAAATAATAATAATACTAATTAGCATCATTAAAACTTCGTTATACTAATCACAAGTGATCCAATAACTAATTTCCTTATTTAAAATATGTTATACACATCAAACAGAGGTGATAAAGTCCTATTTATTTTCAAAAAACTACTTCAATTGATTTACGCTTTGTTATCCACATTTCGTGAAGATGCTCACCTCATAGCAGCTGTCTGGCACTGCAGGACCTTCCACAGATACCCTGTAGTTGTGTGACAATAGCAGTATCAGTTCTAATATAACTGGGAGATTGCAACTCTCACTATTCTAAACTACATTTATCACATAGCCACAAGATCACATGACAAACTTTTACTACCACTAATTACTGTGACAATTTCATCAACATTAGACAGCAGACACCACTTGAGACAGTTATAATATCTTCAAGAATCTCATAAATATTATAGAAAAAGGTTTAACTAGGTGGTAAAATGAAGTACTGATCCAGTACACAACACTTCAATAAAAATCTATGCTATTATGGCCATAAATAGACATAGGTAGTAGTACTACAACTACTGGTTGACCAGAGGATAGTTAGTCATAGAACAAACTGAAATTTTGATAGACTATCAAACATATTCACTGAAACAGGTTCAGATACTGACGTATTTCTTCTGCTATGTCACAGATTAGATCCTCCAGATCATCTTTATTGGGACTACGCAGAGTCACTTTAGCCAGAATTTGCTCTGGGTACTGAACAGTCACTCTGGTCTTGACCACGGTAGTGTCACCATCATCTTGCACCGCCATTGCAGCAGAGGATGTTTTCTCTATTCTTTCAGTAACAACTTCATATTCTTTTGATTTATAAACCTTTGAAGGCGCCTGATCGAGAACCACCACTTTAGTGGACAGAGGTGGAGTGAGAGTGCCTCTGCTCTGAAGGATGAGCTGAATTCAACAAATAAGTGAAATATATGATAGCTACTGACATGTCTAAGTCTAGCTACTACAATACTTTCAATTCCTCTAAGAACACTCATCTATTACATTGTCAATGTTTAATTGTCTTCAGTTCTTGAGCTGAAATGCCATCAAGTTTAAGAATCTGTATAGTAATAGAACTTGTGGAGGAATTCATGATGCACAAATCAGGAAATATAATACAAACGAATGAACTGCTTATTATAACTAGCTAGCTAATTGTGAGCACTACTACCTGCCCTGTGCTAGTACTACAATGCTCAAATAAGAGCATGAGTAGTAGAGAAAACTCTATCTTGTACTTTCAATAGAGTACCAACCATTCCACAAGTTGTACCAATGTTCCTGTTGGAGCAGCCCCACCCCTCAACTACAGGCTAGCTCTGTGGACTGATTTAGCTGTAGGTGCTAATGGACCACCTATTCACTAATATTAGTGTACCTACACTGCATTCATACAAACAATTATTCTATTCTAACATTACTAACATTCATTCATTTGGTTTTGTTTTATGTTCTGTACTTTACCCAATTGTCGTGTGCTACTACACCTGTATTGCAGACATTTATACTCCAGATATTTGAACTATGAATATAATTACAGTCTAACTCAAGCACATATGTGATACATTATTCGTTACCCATTTTGAAGTGGGTGTAGACACATTGGGTAAAAGATTAATTTTTGACCAACATTCACTTTTTGCAGGCATGAATTTGCACATCCACAGGAGGGTGACCTTCACCAGATGTTCACTTTAGTCAACTGTGTCCTGCACTCTCTTGACAATGGATGACAGCTCTGTTAGTGGAGGGTGTTTGTGTGAGTATATGGTGGCTGTGTGTGTGTGTGTGTGTGTGTGTGTGTGTGTGTGTGTGTGTGGTGGCTGTGTGTGTGTGGTAGTTATGTGTGTGTGTGTGTGTAGTGGCTGTGTGTGTGTGTGTGTGTGTGTGTGTGTGTGAGTGTGTGTGTGTGTGTGGTGTAGTGGTTGTGTCCTAGGCTCAGGGCCTGAGGTCCCCATAGTTCAAGCCATACTCAGGCAATTATCCATCTGATTTCCATCTGCCTCCCACCAGCCCTAACCAGTCCACCCAGCTGTGATTGGGTACCTAGCATTTGCTAGGGTGCAAATTTAAGGCCTTTATCATGAAGCAGCATTGGTCCAGGTGGGACTTTAGGTGCCTTACCACTTGCTGTGAGGAAAGGCCTGTTCTCCTGCGAGTTCCTAGCCCGGCTCCAGGAGCTTTGCTTGCACCGCTCACAGTGCCTGCTTAGTGCACAGGCATCCCGGCTCGGCATAACAGCAAGAGAATTTTTATTTATTTATTTTTACTTGGGCTTTGCAGTCTTATGGGGCCTCTCACTCTCACCAGCAGCATGGAGCTCTCTTGTGGATTCTGTGGGAGACATTGCTTTCCCTAGACGCTGCATGAAGAGAAAGAGGAAGGCTCCAATATCACTGGGTGAAGGTTGACAACAGCCGCCATTTATGCCTTCCAGGCCCTCATGAGGAGAGACAATGTGCAACACATGCTGGATTGGTCCAGCAACTAATATTTGTGTTGATCGCACATCCCTTCTTTAGTTGAATTAAGCTGTGGACCACTTGCTAAGGAGAATTGGTGCCCAACTCATGCTTCACTTCACCTCCAATAGATTGATGCACTTGGGACCTCTGAGAAATCACCTGGCTTAGTTAGAAAAGTGAAGTAGCTAAACTTTCAAAGTTATTTAATAGCTAGTGGTTGTATTTATACAGTCATCCATCAAAGCAGTTACAATTCCTACATTAACTGTATTGTCTCTTCCTCTCTCATAATAGCCAAGTGCAATAGACAATATATTTAAATTAATCATATTAAAAATTTCCAGATGATAAGAGAACAGATTGCTGGCAATGAAAGGAATTCCACAGACAATTCCCACAAGATATGAAAATTAACTTGTCTATTGTAATAAGGTGAACAAATTACAAAAAAAAAATTGTAATAACAACATCGTTATACTAGAAAACCAAGAAGTTTGTTCATACAAGTCCAAATCCTGAGGTAAAGTTTATGGCTTGAAGAAGTTTATCTCTCATCATCTGTTTACTGGGATATGGAGGAAGGTCCATGATGTTGAAGCAGGTGTGAGCCACTGGCAGTCGTTCACACCTTGTCCCTCCGTCCATGCGCTGGATGTATATCTTCATGCGCCGGAAACCTCCCAGTGGGATACGATCAGTGCCTGTCAGGAACACTGCAGGGAAAATGAAATAATTAAATACAATAGATATAAATATAAAGCTATCATTAAAGTACACAATAAATAAATACATAAATATATATAACTAATTAGCTTATAGATAACGGAAAAATGAATGAATATGTAAAATATGTATAGCTACTCCTTAAATCACATTTTATGTACACACAAATATAAATTACGTGACTTGACAGGATATAAGTAAGTGTATGATTTACTAATTTACCACAACAAAAATGATAAGCAGTGAATTCGCTGGTAAAATTGATAGTGGAGCTTTGACAGCAGTAAGAAAATAAAGGACTAGATCGGATTTGCTGTCAGAGTCAGACAGAAGTAGCAGAATCAAAGAGAGGTGATAGGAAAATGGATGTTAACAATGGCAACTTACAAAAGCTAAACAACAACAGCAAAAAACAACAACAACAACCACAACAAATGTCACTACAGT
>WLWI01005725.1_pt1 | contig 10332 bp, 5 predicted proteins | sample 6701501 | NCBI WGS metagenome assembly WLWI01 (sample SAMN12718690, study PRJNA515312) | sponge metagenome | isolation source: marine sponge | host: Mycale hentscheli | place: New Zealand: South Island, Marlborough, Capsize Point | collected 2014-11-01
GAGTTGATGGCACAATAATTCCATCTGTGGACACTCTATGATCATTTATAAACACTCTGTAATCAACATACTGATACATCGAGGTCCAGCTAACTTTTATACGCCTGCCAGGCATCTGGGTCAATACAAGGTCCTGTAGAGGATCACCACCTGTAATGAATATTTGCATTTATTTGCTATGAGCTACAATAAGGACAAAAATAGCATAATTGCAACCTCAATTGAGTGTGTATTATAAATGTTTTAAAATTTATATGAGCAAATTTGAACAAGATTATATGTAGCTATGGATTTATGTGTATATGTATATATAATACATAATTGGCGAGGGAGTGAAGCAAGTGAGACACTTACAGGGGTAATACAACTAAGATTTCATGATGTGTTTACTTATTTATTTATTTTTGCTTGTTTATAATATGGTGGTTTGACCACTTTTTTTTTTCCACCTATGTCACTATTATATAAACTGGTAAAGCTTCTTGATATAATAGTACGGCGCGTAAGTTGCCCATTCAAAATGTATGGGAAAAATCGCTGTTCAATTGAAATCGCACGGGGGAAGTGAAAAATAGCGCGTAACTAATCGAAATACCTCGGTAATTAAGTGAAATAGTACGGGTAAGTGCGCACGCGTGCAGTGTTAATCTTGGAAACGTACAGTTCGAGTAGTTTTTAGTTGGAGACAATGTCCTTCTTTACCACAGAACCTCTACCCATATTAGACGGAATGTTTTACAACAGATAAGGAGGAGCCGCACGTTGAAAAGAAAGTTCCAGCGGAACTAATCCTGAAATAAGGAGATAGTGAGTGAACAATAATAGCTACAATTGCAAATGACTTTTTAAAAGCTGGCCTACTATTAGCGAGTGATAGCACGGGTAACCTGTGCTATTAGGGATCAATAGCACTTGTAAAGCAATTGAAATAGCACTCGGCTTCGCATCGTACTATTTCAATCGCGTTACTCGTGCTATTAATCCCGAATATAGCACGCGCACGGTTACCCGTGCTATTCCTCATACCACTAGTATTACGATGTCTGCTTGGTAGAAAATCCCACCCTTTGCCAATCAGGATAAATGTAAACGTTAGCTACTTCAATACCTCCTAAATTTGCAGGGAATTTTTTTTTTTCATTTTCAAGTATAGCCCACTAGCTGAAGTGTCATTTCCCTTGCAATAGTACACTGTGCTTCCAATTATATTGTTGAATAGTAGCTTTATAGTAGTCCATATAATAATAGAGCTTAGCAAGCTATAGCTGGTTAGCTTGCAGTATATAGTATTGCACATCACTAATGCTACAAGGTAAATCAAATTATTTTACCTTCTAAATTAATTGAGAGATTGTGGAAATTCTCATCATGGTGTATTTGAAAACGTAGCCGATATGATCCAGGGTATTTCTTTTTAATTAGGAGATCGTATTTAAAAGAATTTACAAAACAGACTTCAGAATTGGTCTCTGCAACATCATATATATGAAACCTACTACCTGTGTGTATGACCTCGTCATTTCTCAACCACTGAAAGAAACGAGCTTGTGGTGAAGGTATAATTGCTCGTATAGTCACTCTGCCAGTAGTTTGTGTTCTGAAATCTTCATTAACAAAGCTTATGGAAGAGTCCTCAACATCACCTACAAGTTTAGAGGGGGAAATTTGCTACTTTTACTATCAAAATACGGCCAAAACCATTCATCTCTTTTATGGTGCATATTTATAAGTAAACTTGTTTGTTCTTACTATCATTTTTTTTAAATTATTTCTGAGCTACAACTGTTTACACCCAAAAGGTAAATAGCTATATATCTCAATTGAAGCCTAATAAAATAATTACGGTATACTTATAATTTCATTCAGGGAATTTTTAGGCCGTTTAGATGGGCATTTGGTTCCCCTCCCTGAAAATTATTATGACTTTCTTGGCAAAATATTTTCATCAACTTAAAATGAGAGGTTCCTCTGAAATTTCAATAATAATGTTGATATGAACCTCTCGATTTTAGTTCTATAAAATACCTTGCTATTGTTATTGATGAATCAGTATATTTGATCCTAAAAGGGAGGAGCTTACATGTAATTGTGATAGCTTCTGGTCCAAGAACATCACTCCAGTAATGAACACTGGTTGCTCTGATTCTGAAGGTAATAGTATCCCCATAGTGGAGAGAATCGGTGATGTAGTGAGTATCCAACAGAATGATACCCTCGTCATTGATGTTTTCCGAGTTAACATACACTCTATAGTCAATGTACTCTGACTGAATAGTGGGCTGGGCTACCCACGTGACTTCCACTTTTCTGTCAGCTATCTGCTTTAGTATTAAATTAGTGGGAGGAAGTCTGTCTACAAGGAATTATACATAGATTCATACTCACAAAAATTCATAAGGATTTATAATTATTTAATGAGGTGGTAACAATTACTGACAGATTGAATTGAGTGTTCGGTTGTTTTTAGAGGAATACAACTTAAATGAAACTTTCTAGCTATATGTGTCATGTAATATATTTTAGGGTCGAATGAGAACACATCAGCATTACAATCAAGACAGTGTACCTTGTGTTTGTGTGTGTGTATATATGAGAGAGAAAGGCTAAAGAAGCACTGGTTTGAAGCTAATGCCAATAGATGACCGAAATTCCAATTGTCTACTTGTTAAGCTGCAAAGTCTGAACATGTAGCTAGCTATGTTGAAGTTTAAAATGTCTTCCCAAAACAGAACTAACTTCTGAATTTATAGAAGCTAGTGCTGAATAAGACAATCTCTATCCTCACCAGTCAAGGTACTTGTATACATTTATTTGCTGCTCAATCTCCTTGTTCTTTTACTATTATTGTTATCATTGTTACTAGTGTAATTACATTCCTCTGGTCCACAGTTCTGTCATCTACCTCAAACCACGATGATGCAATCTTTTGTACACTCACCTTTTGTCAGATTGATCATTCTTGTAAAATATGAAATTGAGTTGAGTGTACTGTGACTAACTATTACGTGCAAATACTACATAAATAAACTTTTATATTATTGTAATTTGTTTTAATTTGCATTGTCTGAGTTAAATTATATGCATACACAAAATGGCCGAGGATGTGTAAATTCTTGTTATGTATGATATTATTACATACCATGTAATATAATTGATTCCAGTAGTTCATTTTCTCCTCTTACAACAACAACAGTATATGTGCCTGGCCTCTTCCCTCTGATTAATAAATCAAAGTAGTATATTTGAGCCATACAGCCTATCCCAGGCTGTTCTTCATGTACAGTTGGTCTTATGGTGAAGCCTTCTTCATGCGTATCGTAGTACAAAGCTTCTATGTTGATACCATTTCTGAGCCATCGAACTTCAGGTATTGAATTGTAAGACAATCCCCTCAGCACTACCAGTAAATGATTTTGGTCTCTGAAATTGGATTCATCATAAAGAATACGAAGTGAGATGCCCTCATTACCTTTAAGAAGAAAATGATATCATTCTATAGCTTTTCATAGTGCTGTTATAACAATACCAAATATGTTTTAAGGGCAGAGTGATTGTTAAAGTGACTACCTCTTTCATAAAGGAATAATAATTTAATTAATACCAATGAATGACCTAATGCTGGTAGCTATTTCTACAACTTAAGATCATGTAAGGTATACACCTGCACATTAAGAACATAATTGCATGACCACACCCTCACTTAATTAACCTAGGTCACTCCAAATTTGCTCCAGCATTTCAATGGTGCTAGGTACACATTAGATAGTCATGTCACCTTTCCTAACTGAAGTCTAGAACAACACAGGCTTCGTTGTTTAGCTACCTTCGTTATTGGCATTTTTTTACTCACTGCATGAGTCTAGTTCCTGCAAAACTGTCACTAATGGGTTCAAAAATAAGCTCAAGCACAAGAGCCACCAATTCCACTCCATTCCAAATAGTTACAGAATCCTTTATAATCTACTTCATTATTCCACACCGCAAATATTTAAACGGTCGCAAATATTTAAACGGTAGCAAATAAAATACGAAAACCCCGAAGCTTTACACGCTCCCACGTGGTCCTTTCCTTCATTCGAGTTTAACCCTCCCTCTGGGTGGGTGTGACTAAAACACGGACCGGACCGGGCGAATTTTTTTTTTTTTTTGGACGAGGTTTCGACTTAGAAATTTTCCGACCCGAATGTTTCACCTTTGAACTCCGGTCAGCAACCGCGAGGAGCCATCCCACAGTTCTTATCAAAGAATTCTTCTGATTGGTCCCCTAGCCCTACATATGCAGCAAATGTGGTAGGCGGAGCTGAAATCGCTGCGGAAAGTGGCAATTGAAATCGCAATACCTAACTTAGGTATGTTTTGCTTACTGGAGAGTCTCAGGAATCAGGGGGTGTCTAATTAGGTAATATCATTTTATACAGTCACATTTTGTACATCTTCATAGTGTGAAATATTGTAGTGTATCTGAACTAAATGATGTTGGGGAAGGTGGGGGTGGGTATAGAGATCCCTTTTCTTCCTAAGTTTCTGCACCTAAACATTTTTCTATAATCTGACATACCCAAGATTCAGCCAGCCCTTTTTTCTTGAGAAATTTTTAAACTGTGTATATATTTCATTTATAAAAATTTTGATGGTGATACATGAAGAGCTATACTGTATCTCAGTAGTATCAAATATTGTTAAAATTTAAGTTTCCGTTCCTATATTTAATATAGGAACTGAAACTTACTGCTGCAAAAATATTTACTTAATTGCCCGTGAGATGGCAAGGTGGACTAAGGGGTTTCCTATCATAAATACACTAAGTGAACAAAACAAACACTGTTTTATCTATATAATAATATAGTGCATATTATAGTACTTTCTGTATGAGCCAGCAGAGTACTACGGCTATTAGGCAAGTATTTGACAAGCACAGGTAGTATTTTCACAAGCAGAAGGAGGGTTAAAATACAGAAGGTTGAAGAGTAAGTGGACTTCTGCACTTTGTATTTCACTGCACCAAGTGTGCATGTGCCATAGTGAGGATGAGGCAGAGCCAAGACTTACTGATTTCATAACAAAGTCAAGTAACATTATTATTTTGAACAGACAAAATCTATAGGTCATGAATTGCAAAAAATAGAAGTTATCAATTCTGTTAGCTAGCTACCATTTCCCACCATTTGTTCATTGATCTCAATGTTCTTTGAAAGGTTGTGCAGTTGTTGTTGTTGTTGTTTTTTTTGTATTTGGTTTTTCTTCCGTGCTGGAATTGTATATCTTGAATTGTTTTCAATTTTAATAACTTTGCTGGGATTTTGGTCTTCCAGCTATCACCCGACCTTTACCTTAGATCCATGCTTTCTTCTTCTGGTTGCAGTTGCTTCTTGCACACCTATTCGCTTTCCCCAACATCTAACTCTACTAGATAGGCTTCAAGTTGTTTTTCCGTGAGTACCAAAAGTATGCATGGCTGATGATGCTAATTGTCCAGTGGTTTTCATAGAGTCAAACTGTTCTACAAATTTCATTATTCCAGAGATTAGTTGTGGGTCGTTACAATCAAGATGAGTTTTCAATGACCTTTCTATGCTATCAGTCTTGCTAATTAATACAGCCTTTATTGTTTATTTATTTATTATATTATTTATTAATCACTCATTTAAATTTTTTTGTTATCAACTTCAAGTAGCAATTATTATTATTATTATTATTATAGATTGACCTTGTCTAATTCATTATACAGCCTTTTGAGATGATTTCAGAATAAGATTTACGGTCTCAATTTCCACGTCATCAAGAGCTCTAATCATGCCCCAACCAATCCTTGTAAAATCACTACTATTGGTCATGTCTCTTTGTGGGCCAGCCCACATAAAGGAATCATTAGTCAGCTTGTTATTATAGTTTCATGAATGTGTGAATTGTTCCTGACTTGTTTGTGTGCAGTCATTGTATTATTTTTAGTGCAGCTGCACCTAATGTATGATGTCCATTTATGGACTTAGTTCATTTTTATGTTGCCAGTATCATGACTGGAAGTTTGCAGCTTCTGTGAAGTATTTAAGGAATAGTGTGCGTGCATTTTCTGTGTGTGTATACATTTTTCTCTTAATTAAAGTTATTTAATCTGTTTTAAATCTAGCCTAGGGTGGATAAAGGTGCACCTTAGGAAGTCTAAAAGAGGATACAGATTCTGGTGGCAGCAACTACTTGCTGTCTCTAGTGTGAGTGTTTGACAGAAGACTCTGTCATAGTTACAAACTTTTAGATACAAAATGTAGGGACAACCCGGCGCGCAAGCTCGCCTGAAATATTTTGTCACGACCACGCACCTTTTTAATTAAGCCACACCCCTTTTGCCACGTCCACATGCACATCGAAAAGATTCAGTGGTACATGGTGTTGATCGTGAACTGATGATTTGTTTTGTGAACTTGTTTTTAGTCTTTGTGAAGTGATTGGCGAGTTGCTTTCTTGCGTTATGACTAAAAATAACTGTACTTTGACCCTACTCAGGCCATAGCTAGCTAAACTAAGTCTCGAGCTGTACTGTTACAGTTTAGCCTTCATTTCCTGGCCTCGGACGGGACTGGAGCTAGAATGTCGGGATTGCCCACCAGAATCGGGATGGTTGGCAACTATGCTCTGTGACAACAACCCTAGCCCAGGCCCACACTCTTCAGTGGCAGAAATCTGTTGTTTTCGTTCATGTAAACTGGAATAAAACTCAATAGATGAAGTATAGGAATGAAATAGACCGATGCTATGTTATAGTGAAGTACTACTGCTGCCTAGTGAGAACATGGTGCTCCATTTTTGCCAATGTCACATGAACAAGTTCCTATTTCAATGTCCACTGTAAGATACTTTAGAATCTTTAGATGAAGTGACAAGAGACATCTTCTTATTGACATCCAAGACAGTAACATTTGCATCAAATTATAAGCTTTAATTTTGCCAAATGTTAACTCCTTAATTATTTAATTCCTGCTTCTGACAAATTGTTTGTATTATTCCCCCTGGTCATAATATTATTTCTGTAACATATTGCCCATTGCTGTCTCTGTTGCCAATAATTCTGTATATGAGTCTGAAAATTAGGATAAGTAGCCACTTTTTCATTTAATAGTAAAGCAGAGGATACATTATTTGGTTTTGTTTCTGTTTTACTATATTATACTAACTCTTTTACGTTACTAATTAGCATAGCACGGTACTCATTTTTAATTTTATTTTTACCGTCATGCAGCCACGTCCAGTTTGACTGCGAAAAATGAAACACACATAAGAGCAGGTGAGCATGGGGCCAAGTTTGTGCTATTTCTGCTCTCTCAGTGTTTGAATCATCTATCATTACTACTTTCGGACCATTGATGCTTTCATAGAATATACTTTGGGTAGAACTTTCAACAGTAATTCCAGTGCCTTTTTAATTGTACTTTCTTTTTCATCTGATGTTATTGCAACTCCTAATGGTATCCCACCATATGGACTAATCAAACATTTAATAATAGTGTAGATTTAGGCTTGCTCGCCATTTGTGCTCAAGCACATCACTAGTTATTATGGCAATGGCAACAAGAATAATTATAATTATAATGTAATAAAAATAATGGAATACAATTACAATGCATACAACAATGCTATGTTGACATTAATTCTTTAAGAGAATTCTGTTGAAATTCTGTCAACTATTTTGAATAAGATTATATAATTACACCGGCCAAAGCTTATTAAAGTGTAGTTTTGAAAGCATCACTGACAACAAAATAATTCCCATTTATTAGTGCTCTCGACTGAGCTATGTTTTTCTTACCTTTGCTAAAGTAAGCAATATTTCTCTTCCACTCTTTGCCACTGAATAAGAAGCAGGGTGGAGAGACTTACATGGAGTCCGTGCATGCATGTTTGCCGTGCGCGAATTTTTCACGAATTTAGTCCGGTCCGCATTTTTTAGTCAGACCTTTAAACCCTTTACCTAGGTTTACGCATCTAGCACTGGCCTGGCCTGCTAACTTAGCAAACATTTTCACTCCTCTGCTTGCATGTTTCTGTGTTTTCTGGTATTGACGTCAATAGCTAGTGAAAAACAAACAAACAAAAAAAAAGTAATTATCAGACAACCTGTTTGATTAGAAAATCTGGGGATGCACTAAGCTGCCACTTGCTTCTTTACTGGTATAGCTATTTTTATTCAGGATGTATAGCTATATATAATAACGTATACTACTCATGCAATGCATATATTGCCACTGTCAATACAATAGCAACACTCAGTCTAATATTCACTTCCATAATTATAGTTGTGGACTGACAGGTAGCTAAAGTGTCCTACTTCAAAAATCTTTGATACAACAGCTGCTTTTTCTTTTTTTCTTTTTTTTTTTTAATTCATACTTGGATTCTGGAAATTCTAACATGACAAAGATACAGTGAAATGATCACTAGCTAACAGCTGAGAGTCCGTGGAGTGACTGTGAAATTATGTGACAGCACCAGATGAATGAAACACAGTGAGAGTTTAATTTGAACAGGAGCCACTGTGACTTTCAACACTTTTACAGATAGACCTACAGATCACACACACACACACACACATACAGAACTATAATAGGCAAGCAATTGTACAACATTTACTATATATACTTATAAATAAACATGGTTGTCTCGAATGTGTGAATTTGAGAATATTGCACTCACGCCTGTAAATGATTTTAGTGGTACACAGACTTGCATAGTGAGTAACCCCCATGATCTGAAGGTGAATTACTAGTCCGATAAATGTAAAAGGGATTGTTTCTAGGCAAATAAAACATTATAGGCTCTTCAAGGCCAAATCCCCTGCTTCAAAATTATTTCAAATTCATCTTTGATAGAGATTCGTGACCAACCTTGCCTTGACTGTCTTAAACACCCACCACTCTTGCTGTTGTTGCAGGTTATATATTTCAATGAATGATTGTCAATCAGACATATATAATGTGTGCAGGTTACATCATGATGTGGAGGCTTGTACGAGATTTACACAACTGAGGGCCACAAAGCGTAAATCAAGAAAAACCAAACACAGTGGTGCAGCTTACTTGTATCAAGACTCTAGGCTACACGAAATGCTTAAAAAGTAATTTTTGATCAGACAGTTCACTTATTCTCCTCCTAGGAGGTGGGTATGAAATATATTCATCGCAAATCGACAGTTGGAATGTACCATGGTAACACACACACACACACACACATACTTGTGCATGTAGAAGAATATATATCCAGTTGTCTGTCTTAATTGCCTGACGTCTTCCTCTCTCACATTCCTCACACATTCGTCATTGAACGTACGCCAACACTTGCTCCCGATGGAATACACATCACTGATGTAATGACCTAGTAGCACACACATACGCACACACTTGTCACTGGTGCACTATAATGACTAACAATAACAATATAATATATACAGAATGTATGTGAATCATTTTTTAAGGGTGGCTGCACATAGCAACGCGCACCGCCTGTAGATCCGGACATTAATTTATTCCCCACCAGGGTTTCATACAGGATTTTTTGCTGGCAGGGGATAATATTTTTTTTCAACAACCACTTGACTACCATCCATAGCCGTTTCTTTCTTTCCGCAGCACGGAGGAACATTCTAAAAGTAGATAAGGCTCTACAGAATATGTACTTACAGATTTTAATGTCAATCGGAGTTACTCTAATGTTTTTTCCCGGCCGTACGTACAGGTGCGTTTGCTTGAAAATTTTCTACTACCGATGGCATTTCTGCTTGTAAACAAGTTGCTGGAAAGCCAATTCTTTTACCATATTCTACATTGTGGGGGTAGCTCGCTCGCCTATTGCGCGGTTGGAGCGCACCGCTAGTATATATAACACTTGTTGCACTAGTGAGAGTTCAATATGTGGGAGGTGAAAAAAGAAGTGTGACAGTAAAATATCCTTCCCATGTAAAACAACAGTAATATAACAATTCACTGTATTCCAGATGTTTGTACTCAACAAGGTACTATCAGGAGTACAATATTTAAATGAATTCATTGAATAAATAAATAAATAATTATGAAATAATAATGAAATAATAATAATAAGTAAATAAACTGATAAATATTCATGTGCTATATTTCTTCATCATAACATGATCTCAAGTAGACTTCAAACAACCATCCTTGCTCTTTATGACATATTTTATACCAAAATAGCTAGCTGGACTGGATAACAAGCATTAGGAAAGGTGTGGGCTATTTTTAAATAGTGCCATCCCCATGTATTGGCAGCTGCTTTGGTAGTTCACTCTGAAAAATCTTGCACCATGCATGGACTAAGAAAGTATTTGGT
>WLWI01005726.1_pt1 | contig 10331 bp, 17 predicted proteins | sample 6701501 | NCBI WGS metagenome assembly WLWI01 (sample SAMN12718690, study PRJNA515312) | sponge metagenome | isolation source: marine sponge | host: Mycale hentscheli | place: New Zealand: South Island, Marlborough, Capsize Point | collected 2014-11-01
CCAGTGCCTATAGTACATGTATGCCATTACACGTAAGATCACGCCTAGTGATAAAGGAGCAGTTTTATGCAATTGTGTACACAAGTTGATAGCAGAACACGTGTGTGTGTGTGTATGTATGTGTGTGTGTATGTGTGGTGTACGTGTGTGTGTGTGTGCACGTGTGTGTGGTGCACATGTGTGTGTGGTATACGTGTGTGTGTGTATGTGGTGCATGTGTGTGTATGTGGTGCATGTGTGTGTGTGTGGTGCACGTGTGTGTGTGTGCACGTGTGTGTGGTGCATGTGTGTATGTGTGTGTGCGCGTGTGTGTGGTGCACGTGTGTCTGTGTATGTGTGCACGTGTGTGTAGTGTACGTGTGTGTGGTGCATGTGTGTGTGTGCGTGGTGCATTTGTGTGCACACGTGTTCCTACCCCCTGTGCTCTATAGTAAGTCACATGTAAGATAAGATCGCCTAGTGATAAATGAGCAGTGCTATGTATATCAGGCTTGACAGTAAGTCTGGCTACCATGCGTGGGATTACTGGCAAGGTACAATACGGTACTCTAGTGGGACCAGTACCATCACCAAATCATATTATTAGTGCAACAGCCACACAAGGACTTGTGGGCTCTCAGTCACACATACATATATACAAACATGTGCACACATGAGCACATTCTTGCAGCACACATACACACATACATGCACACACACACACATGCACCACACACACACATGCACACACACACACACATGTTCCACACATACACACACATGCACCACACACACACACACACACATGTTCCACACATACATACACATGCACCACACACACACACACAGGTTTTGCTATCAACACTTGCGTACACAATTGCATAACTTAATACTAGAATACGGCAAAACACAGCAAAATTAATAACGAAGTTTTAATTAAATAAACATGAGATCATTTTCTGCAGCAACTTCTTAGCTATAAACACCGACATCAGCTGTGTAATCGCCCTTTACCTGTGCTGCTCCTGTGCAGTATTCTGGAGCGATAATAGTGTTGCCAGAATTTCCGTCTGATGCTTTTCACTCATCTTCTTCCCTGACACCTTGATGACCCCATGCAGAGCTTGCAGCATCGTCAGCCTTAGCCCCACCTCTTCATTTTTCTGCAGAATGTGGGGGGGAGGGGATGAAGGAGGATCATTTGTGTACCACAAGAAGAACTGGTGGGTGGGTGAGTGAGTGGGGAGGGGAACTGGTGGGTGGGTGAGTGAGTGGGGAGGGGAACTGGTGGGTGGGTGAGTGAGTGGGGAGGGGAACTGGTGGGTGGGTGAGTGAGTGGGGAGGGGTAGGGAATGACTACTAGTAAAATAACTACAACACTTTTTTTTTTTTTTCCCTCTTTGTTTTTTATTTTCCCCCTTTCTTTTTATTTCTCATGTATCTCTGAAATTTCAACAACAAGTTTTGTACAGTTCTCATGCTCATCTGTGGAGTCTATCCATTCTTCTCTATGGGTACCACCATTCAACACCATGTGTGTGAACAACATCTGTAAACCAGACCTTAACATGATTGTTAATAATAGTCATTAGTAACCTGATCACTTAAATCACACCATCCCAAAGGACAGGCAGTTCAGGATGGCCAACTAAAGTCTGTACAAGTTGAGTTGGCCACAAAAACAACAACAACAACAACAACCTCTTTCTACCATATCCCCCCCCCCCTCCCCCCCCCAACTGCATTCATACCTTGATCCCATTATGAAGATCATTGAAGACTGGATCTACACGAGGAGACAGAGGGAGAAGCTCGGTCAACCCCGTCACAGCTTGGACTCTCACCGGCTTGTTCGGATCGTTCAGTGCTTTCAGGTACGATGTCTGGAGCTGCGGAATGAACGCCTTGGCTGCCACGCCCACTTTCCTGACCAGCTCCACTAACGCCTCGAGGGTGGCGACCTTCACGTTCCAACTGTATCGATCGCCCAAGACTCTGATAAGAGGCCCGGCTATCATCATAACGACCTTGCCCACAGACAGAGTCTGGGGCGCAGTCAAGTGGATGACCCGTACGAGCACACGCGCAGACTCCTCCTTCTCGTCAGGAGATCCCCCAATAAGACCTTCCTTTAAGAGAGTGATGGCTGGAGCTATACCCTACAATAGCCAACACAGGCAATACCAAACCTAACATTCAAACTCCATTTTATACAACAAATGAATTAATAAATGAAAATATAATTGGCGGGCGAGCGAGCGAGCGAGCGAGACACTCTCAGGGGCAACATGATTTGAAAATCAGGGATATTTGTTTGTTTGTATGGATGTACGTATGTCATTTTTTACTTTGACCCTCGCGTATTTTTGTGTTAGCTCTGTGTTCGACCCTGTCCCAAACTTCACTAAACAGAATCCTCTGGTTTATCGATCATTACCCGTATCATCCTAGAAATTGAATTGTTTACCGCTTTGAATTCTTTTGCGGGTGCAGTTAAAACTCAAAAACTTAAGGAAGTTCTATTTCTACTTGAGTTAGTGGCGGTGGTAAGTTAATATGCTACTTGTCACAGTTATAAGCCCTACGCAACAGTATTTACTTGAAAATTCATTGTCCACTAGACTAACCACGAAGGTAAGTCTTGTGTGGGCATGTCCAGTTGTGTGAAAGTACTGTGTGTCACGACTATTACTTAGTTAAAGAAAACATTTAAATAATGTGATTTGTTTATTTGTTTCTTTTTCCCCTCAATTCAAACAGTTGCGGGGAGTGATTACTATGGCATTGAATCCCGTTTACCGTATATATGTAATTAAAAAAATCAATATTTTTTTAGTAGCTTCAGTGTTAGAAGTTAAAATCAAACGTTTAATAATAATGTTGTTTTAGGCTCGCTCGCCATTTGTGCTCAAGCACATCACTAGTAAAACAACTTCCCAATTACATTAATACCAACCATTTATTGCCGCATTTCAAAACATTGTACCACACACACACACACACACACACACACACACACACACACACAATATCATGCTGCACCTTGATAGTGAATCCTCGCAAATAGTCGCCAATGAGAGAGGCGGAGACAGTACGAAGAGCTTTCTTGAAATACCCGGTGTGATGAGGCAGCTCTTTCTGGTTGATACGCTACACGCAAACCAACACGGACAATTAGAACACAATTTCACATACCCACTTACGCATGTGACAACCCCTTACCTTGACCACAGCATCTAGTCCCAGCCACGCCTTCACACACACCTCCTCACTGGGGTCGTTCAACATCTCCGTGGTGAATATAATCAACTGGGACACATGCTCCGACAGGTCTGCGGAGCTCCTCCCACACAGCGTGTACACCAAGTGCATCGACACGGCCCTCATCTCTGGTTTGGTGAACTTACTACCCTTTACCAGTTCCTCGATTAGAAATGCTGGGCCGGGCTCTTTGGTAACACTGAGCACCACATCTTCAGCAGACTGCCACGCCTTCTCATCCACTGTAGGGGCGCCACCCAAGAACTGAATGATGGCTGGTATGATTCTGTTGAGGTGTCTGTTCAACGCTTCACCTAATATAAACCAAACAACACTATTAAAAATAACAACAACATGAGAACTTAAAATAACAACGCCAGCTATCTTGTTTAATTAGCACACAAATATATGACTCACTCGCCAACAGCCACGCCCCAAATTTCAAAACCCTGCCCTTCTTAAAACAGTTTTGACCTTCAAATTTTATGAATACATCTGAATCCATCACTGTGACTTCAGTAAACATTCTGACAAATCCCATGTGCGTGTGTAAGCGGGAGGGGTGTCTCATTACGCTTGTGGTAACCAGTGCCAACACCCATTCTCCAACCACACCCACCAACCACACCCACCTGCCACAGATGTGAGAAGTGCCAGTGCCCGCAGGTTGACCGGAGGTTTGATGAGCTGAGGGACGACATGTGGCAAGACAACATGAGACTTGACGGCCATGAGCTGCCTGAGGGCATCCAGGGCCACGTCACTGCCTTCACTGTCGCCGCCTGACACGCCCGACAACAGCGGAGTCAATATTTCATCCAGCACACGGGAACCTGATGGGGGTGGGGAGTGAGATGTCATCAAATTAGGAGGGAAAAAAAAAGAAAGAAAAAAAAAAAGACCCAAGCTAGCACTATAATATCCTCTACCACAATGGAGTGAACTGCAAAGTCTAATACTTTGTCTAGAAAAATCCTCAATATCTTTTGACATTGGTGTTTAAAAAACAAAATTAGTTTTTGCAAAGTGAAAATAAATAAATAAATAAATAATATGTATTGACAGGTTAAATCATGGCAAAAAAACAAAAACAAAAAAAAATCAAACTATCATCCACCATACATGGCCAGATCTTGGCGCTGGCCTGGAGACTAACCTACAGCTGAGTGCAGACTGTCGAACGTTAAGGCAGCCGCCGCCCTCACACTAGGATCTGCATCACACAGCAAACTCTGCACAGTGGGCAGCAGAGACTCCATGTAGAGAAGCACTTGGTCTCGAGACGTCTGCTGGATGATCTCGGAGAGACCGATACACACCCCCTGCCTCTCCTGCGTGGACTGAGATTCCGTACCTTTCTCGAGCATGGGAATGACCTCCGGGAGTACCCTCTCGCCCAGCTTCCTGACTAGGTCCCCCAAGGTGCGGGCTGCCACCTTCTTCTTGTCGGAACTCTGGCTTGCCAGGCATCCCAGGAGGAGCTGGACCAGAGTGGGGAGGATCTCACGCAGTGTGCGGGCCGTGTTGGTGACCACTACCTTCCACACGTGCAGGGAGGTCTGGCGCACTATCAGAGCCACGTCCAGTCTGGAGGAGAAGAGGAGAACAACACAGGTAGATCACACCACAATGGAGCAAGAGAAAGGTGCATCACAAAAAATAAAATGAGCTAAGAAAAAAAAATTTTTTTTTTGCCTAATATGCTTAAACTATCTTCATTATAGCTTACTTCCATCTGATCTTTGATACACATCAATTCAATTATCTATTATCCCTGGCTTACATGCTTTTGACTACTATGGGTTAATTTGACTATAAGACACACCCATACAAGTGGGTGTGGCCTCCCAGGAATACCCGTGGTGAACAATAGATGGCAAAGCTGGGCAGTTATGCTAATCTCAGCTATGATTCAACTCTCTAACCTTCCCATATAAAGCCCAGCAAACACACGGTCTCTGCACTCCCTCCCCAGACTCTTGAGCAGCACGTGGTGAGCAGCTTCAGTGCCGAAGTTGTCGTCCTCCTCACTCTCTGTGCTCATCTTACCACTTAGACCAGAGATCTTGTACAACAGGTCACCGAGCAACTGCACACTGGAACACCTGCATTATAACACAAAGAAACAGTGCAACCAGTTTATATATAATATATATATATATATATTATACATTGGATATTTGTTTCAGGTACTTCCGCATCACACAAGCATTCAATATTTTCCCACATTGGATGCTCCAACACACCTGTGCATAGTTCTGGACAACAGCTTACGGCAGCTGAACGTTTACTGACTTGGAAAAATATCCAATGTATAAAAACACATTTTATCACATTGTATTCTATAGGGGTGACTTTTCACTCTCATGCCTGTATTTTCATTGGCTTTCGACTCGTTAAAAAATACTTACGCATGGCCTTAAAATATTACTTGACTGTACACAGACTCGAGCAATAAGTGCTATATACACATTATAATGTCAAAAAACTGGTATGATGACAGAGAGCTCGAATGGAGCAAATGAACTTAAACACAAACACTTATATATTCTAAGTAATGCACACCTAAGGTCTAATATACGTACCTTATCCTCCAGTTGTCGTCAAAGAGACCTTTCTCTAACTGTGGCAAGAACAGCTCGACAGCTTTGTCAGCATACCTACTGACAATAGTCTGCCCGGCTAGCAGAGAAGTCTCTCTCACAAACTCCGATTCATCTGCCAAACCCTAACATAATAAAATATTTTAAAATATATCCCAATTGGAAATTAAGCAACAATTCTCTCACCTTCAAAATTGGTGTCAAGATGTCGCCAATAAAAACAGAGAGTTCATCTCCAAAGGTCAGCGGAAGGAACACAAACAGCATCAGATATCCATCTCTCTCATGAGTGGCAATGCTCAAGTCCTGGCTGGAGGCGATGAAATGCGGCATAACCTTACCCAATTCTTCAATGCCACGCGCGTACAAGACTTCGCTGATGCCCTGAGCAGCTCCAGATCTATCAACAGATGTGCCGTCTGACTTGAGAGTATCGAGCAGCCACGGGAGAACATCCTTCATCCCTTCTTCTCCCATCCCACGAACAATGGAGCCAAGAGCTTTAGCACACACCGACCTCACCTCCGGCACTGGGTCCACCAGACTCTGCTTCAACCCGGGCAAAACCTCCGCCAAGTAAGGCGCAAGGTCTTTCTTGTCCGTCAGAGAGTACATGTTGCCGATAATCTGAGCGGCCATTTTCTTGGTGTCGGTGGACCGCAAGTCCAGAGTTCGCTTTAGCGTGGGCATGATGAGAGCCAAAGATGGAGGATCAATGATATGGACAAACTCCGTGTCCAGAAGCTCTTGGAGACAAGCATTGGCCTTATTGGATGGGTCAGAGAGAGCGTCCAGAAGCACCGGTACCAAACTCTGGATCTCTGGGTTCTTGATAACAGAACCAATCTGCTTGAGCGCCTGTGCCCCAGCTCCCTGGACCTTGGAATGGGAATCGGCCAGAGTGTCCATGAGTTTGGGGACGATGCTGGGCAGACAGGATGAGAGCTGCTTGGGAGCACAGAAGGCCATGGCTCCCAGCAGCTCCACGGACCCAGCCTTAGTTCTCCACGAGTCTTCTTCTTCGAGGATCTTGAGAAGAGAAGGCAGAACCATCTTGACGCCATGGCCGCTCAGTTGTCCCATGATGGTACGAGCTGTCTGGTCCATGGCCTCTCGCACGTACTGATTCCCGTCACCGAAGCACACCAGGAGGTCGGGGAGAAGCTTGATGATGTAAGGCTCGAAGAGCTTGCCCAGGATGTTGCTCAGACTATGGATGGCCAGAAGGGACCCTTCTCGATGGCGGTAGTTCTTCTTGTCCTTTAGAGCTTCCAGAAGCTTGGAGGTGACTTCAAGGCTTTTCAGAACAGGAATACCAAGACCCTTTACCAAACCTGCCAAGCCATAAGCACTGCCTTTCCGCTGGCTGTAACTAGTGGAGTCTAAAAGCTGAAGAAGACAAGGGAAAGTTTAGAATTGTGTGGCATACGTGTGTGTGTGTGTTTCTGTTCTACCTTCTCCAGAAGTTTGGGTATAATGACGTCAGCATCATTCTTAATGACAGGGGCAAGTGGAGGCAGACAATTGGCAATAGCTTCCTGGACTTGTTGGGAGGGCGTGTCCAAGTTGCTCAAGAGTAAGTGAACCACTTCTTTAACCTAAAATACAAAAAAAAAAGAAAAAAAAAAAGGGGGTCTGGGTGAGATTATTTCACCCGGACTGGTAAAGGGTATGGCTACACTAGATTACTTCACCCAGACTGGTAAAGGGTCTCACTACAATAAATTACTTTGTACCCTGACCTTCGTGCTATTTCGGTCCATGTGCTTGGCCAGAGTGCCCATGAGGACTATAATGGACTGTCTCACTGCATCCGCCTCCACTGTGTTCTCTATCTCGCCCAGGGACGTCTCCGCATGGGCCATGAGCCGGTCTGCAACCTGGTCACCATGGCAACCTATGGCGGCCGTGGCAGCCTGCATGACAGCAGCGTGCACTTGTGCGCTGGGGTCCGAGAGAGTGCCCGGGATCACAAATTTGAGAAACGTCATCACCTCATCGCTGCTTGACTGGAGGGAAAGCTGCTCCAGCGCCTTGGCCACACCCACACGCCACTCCCACTCATCCCTGAAGCTGACCAATACCTCCCGACCAAACTTATCCTTAGTGGGAGGGGGCGTGGATCTGTGGGCGTGGTATGCTGTGACGAGGTCATCCAGTATGGGACCCACTTGCTCCGGTTGCGCTTCAAGCCACACCCCAAGAGCCTGGGCGGCGGCTCCATGAATACTAAGACGGGAACTGCAGCAGTGCTGAGTCAGCAAACTGGGGAAATCTGCCGGAAGATGTTTATTACATTTGTGAGTTTTCCATAACCTGTAAACAAAGAAACAAACAAACTCAAATCAATGGCTATAGAAAATCAAATGTGATACATCCTTTTTGTTCACTGTGAGCTCCCACAAATTGAAAGAGGAAGCGTCAATTACTTAATATAATATTTTATTAATTCATTAATACTCCAACACAACTACTTTCAAGCCAAGCCCCTCCTCCTCACTTGTCAGCGAGCACGCGGTTGGACTCATCTCGCTCCTGCTGTGCGATGTAAAGGCCCACAAGGAGCTGGGGTTCAGAGGGCAGTTTGGAGATAGGGAGGGAGGAGAGAGCAGTGAGAAGGGTGTGTCGCAGGAGAGAACACGAGTGGAACAACGACTCCGTGACTAGAGGCTGGCTCTCTCGCAGCACATGCGGTAGCAAACGCACGAACATAGACACGCAGGACCTCTAAATATCACACACACACACACACACACAATTAAATCCAATGAATTCAGAGCTTTATCCCGGACCAAACAATTAAACAATGAATTGCTGAAATAACGATGCATACTTTAAGGAGCCACACCCACCTTACCTTGAGGGAAGATGTTCTCGGAGATTCGTCATCCAAAGCTATGACTGAAGAAAAGAGACGAAGGGTTTCCACTCCTGGAAACAGTGCAGGGTCAAAGTCCAGAGCTTCTTCCTGATGAGTGGTAGTGAAGAATTTAGTATCAAATTATAAACTGCAATGAGTGTTTTGAACGACATCACCTCACCTTGCCATTTAGTGCTTTTAGGTGCTTCTCCACTGCTGTTGTTAACACCTCCATTCCCGTGCCTTTGAAGTCATGTGACACAGCTTTGGTGTCATGTGACATGAGGACAAGTTTAAGGATGGGAAGAATGAGAGTAAGGCCTCCACTGTTGAGGTCAAAGGACAACATGGTGTGCTCCTTCAACATGCCGAACACACGGGGCAGTACAGGAGATGACACCTTGGACCCAAAAAACCCGAATGTTGTTTCAGCAAATAAATGAGCTGCAAGTTGTGACAAAGTTAAGTCACTATGAATACTATTTCTATAATAATCACAAACTACAATTGCGTCTGGTATCAACTCTGTATTATAAACAACATTGAGAGATTGTTTACCAGGCAAATAAAATAGAGGGAAAAAAAAAAAAAAAAAAAAAACCCAATGATAACAATTTTGCAGTATTAGATGCAATTATTCCTCCCACTGTCAGCTGCTACAAGCATTCCTCCCACTGTCAGCTCCTACATAGCAATGATAAACAGCCAAACCTTCAGTACAACTATCTCACAAATAAATGGATACGTGATCCCACCATTACCAGAGTTGAAATATTGCTCTATTTTGAAATAATTAACTAAGCTTCTGGACGCAAATACAAAAGAAAGCTCATGCAAATGCCCAGTGACAATAAACCTTGGCGACTAATTAAACAATCAGAAAGTAATTAAAGTCCTCCTAGGACTACTCAAGAGCAAAGCAGTAACTGCATATTAGGTTTCTCCCATATTGTCTAATAACTGAGCATTTAGTTCTTCCATACTTACCTAACGTCCAGTCTCTGAGGACAGCCGACGCCATGACACCCCACAACCTCCGACAAAAACCCCGGGCTAAGGGAGATTTGATGGCTTCCTGGATGACAAGACTTAGCTGAGGAATGTGGGGGAGTAGCAAGTCCCTCCCCATGTCACCACACTGCTCCACCTCCTCACACATGGCCACACCCTCCGACAGCTTCTCTCTCCTCGATAATAGTGTACGCCGCTTCTCTTCTTCGTATTCCAACTGGGACTCAATCGTTTCCTACCACACACAAACACAGCACACGAACATACATTGACCGAGTCAACGGCATGTTGACCCCTTACCTTCATTTTCTGGCTCAGTTTGGCTTTCTTCAATAGCTGCCGGGCATCACAGCTTGTCTCTAGAGATTCCGCTCTCTTCTTGCGCTGTAGTTCCTGCCGAAGCTCTGCCTCCCATTTCTGGTCTTCGTAGCTATAGATCTTGGATTCCTTCTTCATATTCGCTACAGGTTCAACCACGCCCATCACTGCCGCCTCCAACCTGGGGGGGGGGGGGGGGGGGGAAAAATTAAAAAAAAAAAACAATAACAAAAAATAACTTTTCATTAATTACCCCCCCCCACTTAAAGTAAAAAAAAAAATTAAAAAATCCTCCACCC
>WLWI01005727.1_pt1 | contig 10331 bp, 11 predicted proteins | sample 6701501 | NCBI WGS metagenome assembly WLWI01 (sample SAMN12718690, study PRJNA515312) | sponge metagenome | isolation source: marine sponge | host: Mycale hentscheli | place: New Zealand: South Island, Marlborough, Capsize Point | collected 2014-11-01
ATTGTTTGTAGATACAATGTGACCAGGGTGCGTCGTTCCCAGTCTCGTAGCAGCGAAAGACTCTTTGGAGATAATGTCCTGAAATTCTATGTCGCGGGCCTTGTAGCCGGGCGTATCAGCATTAGCCATGTTCTGCGCCAAAATCGCTGCTCGCTCACCGCGAACCTGAACTGCCTGTACGTGTATTCCAAATATGCTATCTGTGTTCATTTCATCATGTTCTCAATCTTGTTTGAGCATGGACTAAGCATCTGCCATGCCAAAGTAGATGTTTTAAACTAAGCTTTTGAAATGAAAGTGGTTTTTCTTACTTCGATAATTGAGGCGGAAGATCAAAGAGAGCGATCTAGGCAAGAATTGCCAGTATCTGAAAAGACGGCGGAAGTAAGTTGCCCGGTAGATTTGAGCTGGGCTAATCTATGACAATTGGTAAACGACACCCCGTGGGCTATGGCACATACTGAATTTACTGCTATAACTTGCCAGTGGTTCCGAGGCACCCAAAAAAAGATAACCACGAGGTACCAGGGCGTCGGCAATATTGTCGAGAATATTAATCTTGTTTTTCCTTGAGAAATAAATCAGCACATTTCGACAAAAAATAATATCAAAGCGTCCTGTTGGTAATAGGTCTTGCACCAGGTTCATTTTTCTAAAAGAAACTCTTCGCCTGATTTTATTCTTGATTTGCACACTATCATCTACTTCGTCAAAATATTTTCGACATCTTTCATTGGACAGACCACGCTTGATATCGTATTCGTCATATAATCCTTTCCTCGCCTTTTCGAGTGCATGCGTGGAAATATCCGTAGCGACTATTTCTACTTCAGCACTGAGGCCAGCTGGATTATTTTCCAGGAACTCCTCAGCGGCTATGCTAATAGAGTAAGGCTCATGTCCATATGAACATGCCGCAGAAAGAATACGTAAAGGCGATTTGTCAGAGATTGCGTTCGGAAAATTGTGTTGTTTCAAATATTCGAAAGGATAATCATCACGAAACCAGAAGGTTTCATTAGTCGTCATTACATCAATTACCTGTTTTTCGATTTGCGGATTATGTGCTGATGTCAAAAGCGCCAGCATCTCTGCAAGAGATGACATCTTGTACTCTCGCATGATGGCTGCAAGTTTACTCTTTACAAGATAAGCCTTGTTATCTCCAAGTGAAATTCCGGTTTTCTGCTCAAGGTATTTACAAAAATACGGATAAGCAACATCCTCGTTTACAGATTCAAGCTGTCTAGCTGTCATTACTCATCCATCAATTTGTTAGGCTTATTTACCGACAAAAGGCATCTACGCTGCCATATAGGCGAGTACGCGTTTAGCCAGGTCGTCCGAATTAAATTTTGGCAAAAATTCATCAGCGCCTACTTTTTCTACCATTTTTTCATTGAAAACACCGCTAAGTGATGAGTGCAATAACACCGTCAGACATTGCAAATCTTCGTGCTCTTTTATTTTCTTTGTCAGTGTATAACCGTCCATTTCCGGCATCTCGACATCAGAAACCACCAGTGAACAGCGTTCTCGAATTGGGGTTTCGTCCTGCAACCATGCGTTTAGTATTTCATAGGCTTCTTTGCCAGTTTTTGCGACTGTATATTTGATCCCTACTTTTTCGAGGACACGGGTTATTTGTTTTCGCGCCATTGAAGAGTCATCCACTACCAAAACGTGTTTGCTTTGATAATTTTCCTTCGCTCGACTCATGGTTTCTTCCTTAATTTCCTCGCTGAAACCCATAATGTCTACCAGCACTTTCTCAATATCAAGAATCTCAATAATGTCGTCTTCTACTCGGGTGATCGCGGTTAAGTAATTGCCATTACCGATTCCGTTCGGTGGTGGTTTTATCTCCTCCCAGTTCATATTGATAATACGTTCGATGCCACTCACCAAAAATCCCTGAACACTCTTGTTATACTCAGAGACGATGACATAGGTCTTCTGATCCAGGTCGAGCGGTTGATTACCGACGGCGGCGGCAAGATCCAACATACTTATAACTTTGCCGCGGATATTGGAAACACCTCGAACATGTGGATGAGAACCCACAGAACGGGTAATCGGTGGACATTCGATTACTTCACGTACTTTAAAGACATTAATACCAAAGCATTGATTATCTCCCAGGTAGAACAGCAGGAGCTCAAGCCGATTGCGACCAACTAACTGGGTTCTGGCATCTACTCCTGCCATTACACCCGCCTTAATTCCTGACATTTCTCTGTCATCCTCTGGTAAATAAAGATGGCTAATTTATCGACCTATGCCGAGTTTTCTTTATCTAGCTGATTTAGGCATATGAATTGCATTGTATTTGGCATCTTTCAAAGCCCATGGATACACAAAACATGCGTAGTTCGATTATTTTACTGGTTTCAACGCTAAGCTTGCTGGTTTCAAGTATTGGAATGGCGGCAAGCACGCATCCACTGAACGATATTCGTGATACGGCGATGAATTTTGTACGAAGCAATCTTGTCACAGAATTGGGAGATATGCAGATATCTGCAAAGACGCTGGATACAAGGTTGAAATTGCCTCTATGCGAACAGGCACTGCAAGCCCACATGCCCTATTCCAATCCAAGGTCAAATAACACCACCGTTGGTGTGCGATGTGAAGGTGAACAACCCTGGTCCTTATTTGTACCGGTGGCCATACATATATATGACGAAATCGCAGTTGCCAGCCGACCATTGCCACAGGGCAAGACTCTCAGTGCTGCCGACATTGTTATGCATCGCATGGATATCAGCAAGTTGGCAGGCGGATATCTGACACAGGCAGATATTGCCATAGGGCAGAATCTGAAACGCCCTATTCAGGTGGGACAGCCCATTTTGTCAAATTTATTGAAGGCACCCACGGTAATTCGTCGTGGGCAAACCATCACCATGCTGGCCAAACAATCCACTTTTGAAGTACGTTCCACAGGGGAATCTCTAATGGATGGTGCTATTGGCCAGCGGATCAAAGTACGTAATCGCCGCTCGAGGCGTATCGTCGAAGGGGTTATAACTAAAGATGGGCTTGTTTATATTAACTAGGTGATTGTTATCAAATATATTCAAGTTTATGCCACTACTGCCGATAGCTATAAGCGATAAGACTAAATAAGAGGGAAATCTATGATTAATGAAGTTAAAGGTGCACAACAATCTGCTATACAGAACCTGAGCAACAATCAACAGGCTGACAAAGCTGAAAACCAGGCTCATCATGCAGAACGCAAAGAAAAACAATCGTCTTCCGGCTCTACTCAAGAACTCAGCCTGACAGATACCGCTGCCAAATTACGCCAGCTTGAGGCACAGATTGCTAATCAGCCTGTGGTTGATACACAACGGGTTGAAAGTGTCAAAAAAGCGATTATGGATGGTAGCTTCAAAGTCGATTCCCATCGCATCGCCGACAAAATGGCAGAATTTGAAAGCCTGATGGCAACTAAGTCTGAAGACAAATGAGCCAAATAGCTCAAACTGACTTTAAAGTACTGGCAGATGATTACGCCGGACTCCTGCACGAATTGCTAGAGCTCTTGCAACTGGAGCAAGGTGCATTAAAGAGCAGGGAGTTCGACAACATCGTCAGTTGTACAGAACAAAAGGAAATATTGTTAAGCAAATTAAAACAGTTGGATAGACAACGTCTGGATATGGAAGAATCGGTCGAACCTTCTGTTGCGCTAGAAATGCGAAACCGATTTAAACAGATAGTTTCCTCTCTGTTGGAAAAATGTAATGACATTAATGTTGTTAACGGTGGCATTGTTGAAATCAGCAGGCAATTTAATCAGCGCATGCTGAATACAATATTAGGAACATCTGTAGAAAATAATGAGTTATATGACGCTGGGGGTGGCAATTCAGGCAACAAGCAAACACAAGTATTCGCAAAGATCTAAGCACGAAACTCTCTTGTTTTCATAAGAATAAAAGAAACCATCAGTAGACATGAACAGTATTGTTAATTCTGAGAGTAGTATTAATAACGACAAAACCGGTCGGCATGTCATTAGTCACAGTACCAGTTATCGAGTTAAATCCCGTTCTGAAATTAACATCCTGTTAAGCAAGCTTTTAAAAAATCACACGTTATTGTCCATCTCCATTAGCGACAGTACTAGAACCTTTGGCAGTATGATCCTGGAGTTGAATAGCGATAAGAGCTATCTGGTGCTGGATGAGTTTTACCCAAGAAATGAGCTGAAAAATTCACTGCTCGGTAGTGAGCTATCCGTTGACACACAACTGGAAGGTATAGAAATTCAATTTAAAACCCGGGTTGATGCGGTTGCTGAGAAAGATGGAATTGAATACTACCGGGTAAGTTACCCAAGAAAAGTTTTTCATTTCCAACGTCGTAGTAGCTACCGTGTCGCAGTAGGTATTTCTGATTCTGTGCCACTTGCACTCTCTACAGAAAATGACGTGCTGCTGCATGCAGAATTGAGAGACATCTCCTTAGGTGGCGTCAGTGCCAGAATTAACTCTCCTACAACAGACGCATTGAACGTCGGTGATGAAATACCTACCTGTATTATTCACACGCCTGAGGGGAAAAAAATAGTTAGTTCGCTTGAAATTGCAAGAATAGAAGAAGGAAGCTCATCTCAATCCTTACGTGTTGGCGCTCGTTTTATTCATATTTCAGCAACTGATCGACAAGAGTTATCCAGGCTAATTGCTAAACTTGATAGAGAGAATGTAAAAAAATTGAAACGACTCTCAGATAATAATTAACTATCAGTTCAATTGGGAGGATAGCCAATTTTCATAGGCTGGCAAATCTTCAGGGCGATCAATATCCGAATACTCATTTAATTCGTTCCAACTCAAATTAGCCGCTTGTAAACGACGCCTTGTCTCTGCCAGCACAGTGGATGCTCCCCATGACATATCCACAAAAAGCATTCTTTGAGGTGACTTTAACCCTAACAAATAATAGCCACCATCCTTGGCAGGACCAAGCACAACATCACTTTTGGTAGTCAATCCTACGCTGACCTGGGCAAGGTCATCTACTGTTATCCAGGGACAGTCGCATCCAATAACCGCCGAAAAGTCATATTCATCCAATCCCTCGATCAGCGCATTGGACATCCTTTCTCCAAGGTCCTGCCCTTTTTGCAGACACAATTCCACTTCAAATTTATCAGCGCATTCCTGTAGAAAAGGATGTTCTATATCTGGCGTGCTGTAAAGACGGACCTTTGCAAAATTAGAGGAACAAGCAGTGCTCAGTGTTCTGTTTAACAAAGAACGATATAGCTCGTTGGCCTTTTCTTCACCAATGGCCGGTATCAGGCGTGTTTTAACTTTTCCAGGTATTGGTGCCTTGGTAAACAAGCATAAAACTCCATTGGCTTTACTCATAATCCCTGGCTAATCTTTCGGGGCACACGCCGATGGCATATCTCAATCTTAATGACCACATGCTAAGCACTGTTTTTAAGATACCATTCTGCTCCCAACGTCGACTCGAAGACATGACTTTGCTGCCAAGACAAATCGGTGGGTTGTGTCTTTTTAGTCTTGTTGAAATACCGATGTCTTCCATAAGATCTATTTCCGGGAAGCGGCCGACGCTTTCAAAAAGTGTTTTGCTAACAAATATTGCCTGATCACCCGTCGCAATACCGGTCAGACGTGAACGTATATTCATAAAGTATTCAATTACACGAAATTGCAGCTTGCTACCAGACAGGCGAATATCAAATCGTCCCCAGATGTTTTCTTTGAGTGTCAAATCTCCGAAAATACTTTCAACATTTTCTGGTAACAAGGTATCCGCATGCAAAAATATCAAAATATCACCACTTGCCTTTTCAGCACCCAGGTTAAGTTGATTGGCCCTGCCTTTGTTAGCCATTAATAAATGATCAACTCTACTGTCAGTTAATGAAACTGTTGCATCACTACTATTGCCATCCACTACTATCACTTCGTGTCCATTTTTTCGTAAGCCTTGCAAAGATGCGAGACAGGCAGAAATATATTCAGCCTCATTTAGGGTAGGGATAATGATAGATAATTTTTTCACGAGTGAACTTGGGAAACTAATGATCAGCTCAAGGCACCAGTGCAACTACTACCCTGCCCCGCAGTACAGGCATAGCAGTGGTTTCGTACAGCAATGGGTGCATTACTAATATCTTTTTCTAATAGATCAGAAAGATGCATATGTGCATCTCCGTTAACTGACATGGTGAGGTCCAGCATTTGATTAAAATCGCAATCAAAAAGGTTCCCCTGCCAATCAACACTGACCGTTGAGCGACACATCACTTGATCCAGATTGTCATCTCGATGAGCGTTTTTTAACAGTGACATGTAAGATTCAAATTGCCCTCTGGATATCAGAGTACTGCCAAAACGCTTTATCGGCATATTGCTTATCGTTAATAGACGATTGAAAGTAATACCATAGTGGTCAGATAAATGCCTTTTGTATTCTTTTTCCAGTTGTACCTGTCCCGCTGGTAAGGACGGGCCAAGCGGATTGTAGGCCAGGCTCAATACTAAGCCGGAATCAGCTTCGCCATATCCCAGCTTATTAAGTTTTTGTAAGCCTCGTATACTTGATTGGAACACCCCTTTGCCACGTTGCTGGTCAACATTATCTTCTGTATAGCAAGGTAAAGATGCCACTACCTCGACACCGTGCCCTGCCAGAAAATCTGCGAGGTCTTCGTGCCCAGGCTCATCCATAATGGTCAAATTACAACGATCGATTACATGCACACCAAGTTTTCGCGCTTCATAGACCAATTCACGAAACTGTGGATGTAACTCAGGAGCACCGCCGGTAATATCCAGCATTTGCACTTTGTCCTGTTGCAAAAATTGCACAACCTGGGTAATGGTTTCCGGCGACATTTTCTCCTTACGATAAGGATTCGAATTCACATGACAGTGCAGACAGGCCTGGTTGCATCGCAAACCAATGTTAATTTGCAGTGTTTCCAGTTGACGACGTCGTATCGCAGGAAAATCTGAAGGTTCAAGTAAAGGCAAGGTATCGTGCATTTTTTTATTATATAGAAGTATCCTGCCAACTAGGACAGGAATAACATTACTAAGTTCTTGGAGAGTAAAACTCTCCTACTGGTAGCTGGTTTTAATGCAGGCTAGAATGAAGACTAAGGATGGGGCCGTAGCTCAGTTGGGAGAGCGTCGCGTTCGCAATGCGAAGGTCGGGAGTTCGATTCTCCTCGGCTCCACCAGTTTCATCAACGCTATACTCTCCTCTTAAATCATCCAGGGATATTAGTATGAGAATCCAGACTGAGTATGGAGAGATTTAAAACCCGTTCTATCCCCTTGTAATTGCTCATTTACTAATTTTTAGCAGAATTGTTGAACAATAGACACTTTTTCGTTGTCTGAAATCTTATTCCACTAAACAGGTATGTTATGAAACGCCTCTTTATCAATTTGAGTATTTTTCTTGTCAGTGTTGTCCTGACCATCCAATTTCTAAAACCTGTCAACAGCCTGCCCCTGGACCCTCCCGTCATGGCACCAGAGTTTACGCATTCTAGTGCAGAAGAATGGTTAAATTCAGAGCCACTAAATGTTAGTGATTTAAAGGGCAAAGTCATCCTGCTTGATTTCTGGACATTTGACTGCTGGAATTGTTATCGCTCATTTCCGTGGCTGAACGCTTTGGAGAAACGCTTGAAACCAGAAGGTTTACAGATCATTGGTGTGCATACGCCTGAGTTCGAGCATGAAAAAATAAGGAAGAACATTGCTAACAAAGCGCTTGAATTCGAACTACATCATCCGATTATGATCGATAGTGATTTTTCTTATTGGAAGGCCATGGAGAATCGTTACTGGCCTGCCTATTATCTGATCGATAAGAAAGGCAAGGTGCGTGCTACCTTTGTAGGGGAAACACATGAGGGAGATAGACAGGCGAAAATAATTGAAAAAACCATACAGGATCTCATTGCTGAAGATTAATAGTTCAAAGAATCGGTCATATTACCAGGTCAAAATTCCCCCGGCTTTTTTGCCAATCCATACACTAGTGCTTCTTTTATTAGTTGTTCCATTCGGGATTATCTATGTAAGCTGAAAATTCCTAGAGCTCTGCGCCGGCAGGTTCCCGACCGACACCTTATATATTGGCTCTGGGAATGGTCGAAATTGGATAAATCAGGAAATATCGTTACACTGCCTGCCGAAATCAGCCTGTCTGTACTTATTTTACTAATAATTAAGGTTTTTCCAGTTATCTTCCTCACCGAGTAAGAATATACATGAACATCATTACACATATCGGTCTGGCGCTTGGCCTGCTGTTATTTATCTCTTTGCTAGTCTGGCAAGGGGTGATTGATGTTATTCAATTGCTACTAACTTCCGGTTGGAGCTTGCTGTGGTTACCGCTCATCTGGTTACCCAGCTTTATCCCTTCAACACAGGGCTGGCGCGTATTATTTCAGACTGCTCAAAGACCGGACTTTTCTCACGCATTCCTTGCTATGTGGATGGGTCGTGCGGTCAATAACCTGCTGCCCGTCGCAACCATCGGTGGTGAAATTGCCAAGGCGCGTGTTATTAGCCTGTGGGGAGTAAAGGGAATAGATGCTGCCGCCTCGGTAATGGTCGATAAGGTAATTCAGGCTATTTCCGTTGCAATCTGGGGCTTTATCGGTGTCTCCAGCCTGCTTGTTTTGAGCGATAATGACGAGCTGGCCGCTTATGCCGTTACGGGTTTCATAATTCTGGCCGGCTGTGCTATCGGCTTTCTCTTTGTACAAAAGGCTGGATTGTTGGGGATCCTGACCAAAATGGGTAGCAAGCTGGTAAAGCATGATGCCTGGGAAGACATCAGTCTAAATGCCAAAGAGATCGATGCACTGGTATACGAGATTTACAGTAATAAGACTCAAATTTTTCAGGCAGTCTTGTTTCGCACGCTTGGTCTGGTGCTGGAAACAGCCGAAGTCTGGCTGGCCTGTTACTTGATGGGGTATCCGATCAGCATTCTGGAAGCTATCATGTTGAAAAGCCTAACCTCAACGCTGCGTGATGTTGCCTTTGTCATTCCTAATGGTTATGGCATCCAGGAAGGAGCATTTATTCTAATTGGCTCTCTAGTGGGTCTGGACGCAAATACCGCCCTCGCCGTTTCATTGGCAATCCGTATTCGCGATCTACTTTTTGACCCTGCGGGATTGATGACCCTCCACCAGATTGAAAGCAGGCAGCTTACCAAACGCAGAAAGAACACCAATGACGAGAATCAATAATGCTGCAGACTATAAATACAACTAAGTATTTTTCTATCAGCGGCATATTTGTCATAATGTGTTTCACTTAATAACCAGCCGTCGTACATGAGCGATTCCAGCAGCACTCACCCCAGTCAGGCCGACTATACCTACCAGCAGCATATTCTGCAGGGTGTATCTCGTACTTTTGCCTTGACCATTCCGCAATTGCCACCGGAGCTGTCAGGTGTAGTGAGTAACGCCTACCTGCTCTGTCGCATCGCCGACACGATTGAAGATGACAAGGACATGAATATTGAGCAGAAAATGATTTTTGCTGATCGATTTATAAATGTCGTTGCGGCGAAAGAGGATGCAGAAGCATTTGCAAAAGAATTGCACCCAATGCTGTCACCAAGTTCTTCTGCTGATGAACGTGATCTAATTAACAATACCGCATCGGTTATAAGAATTACTCATGAATTTAACCCTCGTCAGCGACAGGCACTTGAACGCTGTATTCGTATTATGTCTGAGGGTATGGCGCATTATCAGGAATCAAACGTGAAAAACGGACTTACGAACCAGGAGGACATGGATAAATATTGTTATCACGTTGCAGGCGTCGTTGGTGAGATGCTAACTGAGTTATTTTGTAATTATTCAGAAGAGATCAATCAACATCATAGTGGCATGATGAAATTGGCTGTCTCTTTCGGTCAAGGCTTACAAATGACCAATATACTAAAAGATATCTGGGAAGATCAGGAACGTGAGATGTGTTGGCTACCTCGCGACGTATTTGAAAAACAGGGTCTCGATTTAAGTCATCTCGCAGATGGCAAAGACAGTCCTGGTTTCGAACAGGCTTTACAGCAACTCATTGGTGTCGCGCATTCTCATCTCGCAAATGCCTTGCGCTATACACTGCTGATCCCCGAGAGTGAAATTGGTATTCGACGCTTTTGTCTGTGGGCATTGGGCATGGCCGTACTCACGCTTCGAAAGATAAATAACAATGCCGCTTTTAATGCCGGACAACAGGTAAAAATATCCCGACGTAGTGTCAAGGCGACTATCTTCTTCACTA
>WLWI01005728.1_pt1 | contig 10329 bp, 7 predicted proteins | sample 6701501 | NCBI WGS metagenome assembly WLWI01 (sample SAMN12718690, study PRJNA515312) | sponge metagenome | isolation source: marine sponge | host: Mycale hentscheli | place: New Zealand: South Island, Marlborough, Capsize Point | collected 2014-11-01
CAACTGGACATGCACCTACACAGACTTACCTTCGCAGTAGTCTAGTGGACAATGTATTTTCAAGTAAATACTGTTGCGCACGGCTTATAACCATGACAAAGAGCGCATTGACTTACCACAGCCACTAACTCGAATAGAAGTGGAAGTCCCTTACGTTTTCAGGTTGTAACTGCACCCGCAAAAGAATTCAAAACGGAAAACAATTCAATTTCTAGGGTGATACAGGTACTGATCAATAAACCAGAGGTTTCTGTTTAGTGCAATTTGGGACGGGTTCGACCACGTAACCGACACATAAACGCGAGGATCAAAGTACATAATGACATAAATACGTCCATACATACAGAAATAAATAATTAAACAAACATCCCCGATTTTCAATTGTGTTACCCCTGTAAGTGTCTCGCTCGCTACGCTCGCTCGCCAAATATTATTGATTTTTTTCTGTCTATCAGTTTCCTTCAATGTTCCAAAACTTGCCTTATATTTCTTTCAAAATCTAATTATGTTATCTCCGCATCATTAGTAGTTTCGCGCGAACTGCCACGTGGTGCTCAAGGGTGTGGTATCTTAGCTGCTTCGTTAATTGCCAAGTAACTGGGAATTACCCTCTCAGGTAAGGCAAAAAACCATGCGCACGTGTTAACTTTCCCGGTAACTATTGAAAAGTTACGCCGTAAACTGAGAGATACTAAGAAGGTTTGTGAACTTCAGCGGTGCACTGGCTTTGAAGATAACTGTATTGGGAGCTGAAACTTGGTACAAGCGTAAGTTAAGATCTATAAATACTGATTCAAAAAAAAAAGAAAAACACAAAACTTGACTTGAACCGCTTTATGGGTCTGTATCTTGAAATGATTTTGTGCGTGAAGTGGTCAGTTTTCCTACAGCCTGTCAATTACTTAAACCAGATGGCAATAACATATAAAGAGTTATCTGATTAAAATATACAAACTCAACAGAACTATTTGATAATTTTTGCATTAATTATACGAACTTGCTAAATCTCAACTAAAGTCCTTAATTGGTTAGTATTTAGGTTCTGGTATAGGGTCACCTCATGAATATTTATTAATTTTTAAAGTACAGAATTTTGTATCATTCATATCATTTTTTGAGCTGTAACTCACAATAATAGAAGTTTACTACAAAAATAATAACATGAATTGATAATCCATGAGTTTAGTTCATTAATGGGGTGAAAAAAATGCTACAAAGACTATTGGCCACCAAAAAGTAGCATGCTTTACCAAGTAGACAAATGTTTACTGGAGGGCCCTCCTAAGAGATTTGGCGCTTGCTTCGTGGTAGACGTGGACAAAATCGCTTTAGTATTTTTCCCGCGATCGAAGTGGGGAAACTTCTAGTGAACCTTCCGTAACCTGTAATTCTCCAGCCTTTCACTCATTTTAGGAATAGTTTTCGAGTGGCCCTGCCCCCATCTTCAGATAATAGGAATGTTCTATTTTTCTATGCATTGGAAGTGTTTTTTGGTGTCTATAAAGTCCGACGAAGGCGACGAAACTGACCCACACGGGTAAAACAGTGCCGCAACCCAGGAGATCGATCGCCCACGCATCTAAGGGTGAAGCCACGAGGTTGAAGTGACGATTGGCTTAGCAGAAAATGGGAAACAAAAAGAATAAAATGATTAAGAAGTACAGCACTCATAAAGCAGGAGAGTGTATATAAAAAAAGAATCTTCCCACTAGTGCTTGCTAAGAAGAGAGACCAGCAGTTAAGCAGCAGTGAAGATAATTCTTCATTTGGACAGGGGAGCAGAATAGTAAATGTAGAGAAAATAAAAGAGTACACTGACAAGGTGGCCAAGCATGCTAAAACTGTGATGGTTCCATTATGCTATGTAATGAGAACAGGAATAATCTGGCGTCAGTCTTTACAGGTGAGTATTCCACTTGTCAGCACACTGCTACATTGGAGACTTCTCAAAAAGTGAAAGGCCCCAAAGAGTACAACAGGTAATAAAATTTTAAAATAATAGTATCTCTGACAAATGCTGCTATATATTTATTATTTTTAATTCATTATTTTATTGGTAATTATTATTCTTATTATTATCATTATTATAGTATTTAATGTTTATATTTAATTGTATTACATTTATTATTATTATTACTATCATTATTATTGCCACTTCATTCTATACTGTGGCATTTAGTGTACTGAAATTTCAGTTGTCCTGTACTTCTCTTGACTACTTTTTCCTCAAACTCAGTTTTTCCACATGATTTAATACTTCTGTTCTTAGCTTTTCTATTCCTTCTCTTTTTCTGCTCTTCTCTTCATTCTTCTATAACTTGATTAATTATAATTACTCAATTAATTATCCATTAAATAGCCTGTTCCTCAGTGGTTGCAAGTGATTTATGTATATTTAATGCAGATGGGAGACACAGTGCCCTAGAGGAAACCATGAGCATAATGCGAGTACCTGTCATGACGAAGAATAGTTTCATAGACACAGAGAGGGCGATTGGAGAGATGTGGAAGCAGGAACTACTACAGTCAATGGCTGAAGCAGGGCGAGAGGAAAGACAGCTAGCGATGGAGCACGGAGAATACCATGAGGGGGTTCCTGCTATAACAGTGGTAGTGGATGGTGGCTGGAGCAAGAGATCCCACAAGCATTCTTATAATGCTAACTCTGGTGTGGGTATTATTTTGGGACATGCAACAGGAAAACTTCTCTACCTCGGTGTGCGCAACAAGTATTGCTTGGCTTGTGCCCAAGGCATTTCTCGTGATAAACATTGATGCTTCCTCAACTGGTCAGCCTTCGTCTTCAGAAATGGAGACTGACATCCTTTTGGAGGGGTTTCTGGAGGCTGAGCGAGCACATGGACTTCGATACATGAAGTCTATTGGTGATGGTGATAGCTCAGTGTACCCTACTCTCCTCCAGAATGTTCCTGGATGGGGTCATGCCATCAAGAAACTCGAGTGTGCCAACCATACATGCAGACAGAGGTGCACTGGAGAGACTCATCCAGGACAACCCCTCCTACAAAGGAAGTGGAAGACTGACGCTGAAAATGCAGAAAATATCAGCTAGAGCTGCGATCATGTTGAGAAGCCAAGAAAGTGATGTAAGGACAGCATTGGCTGCACTCAAGCATGATCTGCAGAATGAACCACGACATTATTTTGGTATGCACCAGCACTGCAGTACCGATTTCTGCAAGACTGCGCGGGAAAAACAGCAGCAGTCTATGCCATCATCTTCATCCTCCTCAATGAATACACCTGAGATCAGGGATGAAGCTGATCCTGATAATGAAGATTTCAACATTGGCATCATAGGTAAACGCAATAGAAAACAAAAGACTAAAATAATAATAATAGCTAAAACATCACCAACAGTAAAACCATAACAGAAATAGTAATAATAATAATAACAACAACAACAATAATAATAATAATAATAATAAATACTAGTAGTAATTAAAAACCAGTGATATTTGCTGATATGTTTTATTTAGGTGTTGTCGCTGATCAGGAACAGTTGTGGACTAAGACACTTGCAGATGATACTGCAACAGAAGAAGATGTACAATGGGGTGGACTTACACTAACCAATATCGATCCTCAACTTTACCATGACATTCAGGTAAAACTGAGCAGATTGATAGGGAAGGCAGAGCAACTTATTGGGAATGTCACAACAAATCTAGCTGAATCCTGGATGCATATCAGAACAAAGTTTGACGGGGGGAAAGTTATTAACAGATGTCAGAGTGGAGCATGGGAACACTGATGTATGGGAGCTGGACTACGTCAGAACATGGGTAGGGAATGGAGTCTTCATACATGGAAAGATATGACTAAATCTTCCCAAACCAAGTTTTTATCAATGCAAAATCTTAGCAAATGATCAGAAAAGAAAGGCTACATAAGCAGTAAAGGAGCATTTGTGCCTACAAATGTGACACACCTGCAGCTCATAGTGCTTATAGTAGACATGATGTAGTTATTCTACCTGACCAAGTTACAGAAGACTTTTCTCCGGAGCATAAGAACTAAAATCTGTTTCTATCATACAAGAGTGTCTGTCACACAGAAAGAAAGGATACAAATTGAAGAACAAACAAGAGATCAGGACAACAGTGATCAATGGCAACAAGAAAGGAGAAAATGGCTGACAGCTTCTGTGGTTGGGGGAATTGCAAAAATGAAGGAAAAAACAAAAAAAAGCAAGAAAGTACAAGCACCACTATATAGTACGTTTAGAGGAAACCAGGCGACTCGCTATGGCAAGTCAATGGAAGCTGTATCTATTCACCAATATGTGTCACACCCACCAGAACCAAGATCCCAATTTTTGAGTTGACAAGTGTGGGCTGTTCATTTCTGAAACCAATAACTGGCTAGCTGCCTCTCCAGATGGTATTGTTCATGACTCGAGTAACACTGCGGACGCGTTGGGACTAGTAGAAATTAAAAACCCGTTTTCTTTGAAAGACAAACATTTAGATGAAGCATGCAAGAATTCCTCTTTTTGCTTGGAAATGGATAGAGAAACAAAAGAAGGGAGACTGAAATGAAGACATGACTACTACTTTCCAGTGCAGTGCCAGTTATACTGTACTGACAAGAATTGGCGTGACTTTGTTGTATGCACGAGAAAGGATATACATATTGAACGCATATATAGAGATCACAAGTGGTGGGGAACCCAACTTGCAAAATTGAGGAAGTTTTATTTTGATGCAATACTCCCAGAACTGGCATGCCTCAGATTCAGGTATGGAGGCATTCGAGAGCCATAGAATTCACAACATGCAATTCACATTTCATTATTTATCACTTTAAATCATGTAAATTATTTAATCACTTATATCATCAACCTTGCTTTTATTCTGCATTCAAATGCATCTTACAATAATGGACAGTTGTTATTGTTGTTGTTTTTTACATCAACAAACATCATAATTATGAAGAAAGTGTGAGTCCCCTAAACCTGACACCACAAACCAAGTGTTCACTTATTAATGATATTCATGGTAGCAATTTGGGCTCCTTTGAATGTGTGGGTGTAACACTATACTAGAACCTTAAATCCCCTAGATAATGTTAAAAATCAAAAATAAAAGAAAGGTAGCCTTCCCTCCATATCTTCCCCAACTAGCATTACTCCCAAGTTTAATAATCTTGATAGCTAGCATTGCATTCCAAATGTTGTGCTCAAGATCACAGTTTAAATATTTCAGGGTGTAAATCCATTACAAGCTACACATGTTCATAGCTAATAGTCAACGGGAATAGCTAGTTAGTGAATTATAGGGACCAATATAGTGTACCTAATGATCACTAAGTGGCTAGAGCTACAACTAAGAGTAACTTACCGCTCACTAACTGGATGGCACACCAAATAGCGGAATACAACCACATTGCTAGAGTGTCTGAAATATGAGGTGAAGGGCGTGGATAATGAAGCTAATACACCACCGCATAACAACAACTGCTCACGTGAATTTTAATTGTAGATTACGTCGGGGTCAATTATGCGGAATGACTGACAACGAGGAGGCCGTGGTGTGCAAGGGACCCTATGTGTTCATAGTCATAGATACTTGGAAATATCCGAAAGGTGCGTGACAATCATGAAATTCACGGGCATCGGATGGTGGCGGAGCAGCCATGACCAAACCAACATTATAACAAAAAGGGGCGAGTCTATTTTAGCCTTTACCTGAACGCGTTCTCGTTGTCGAACTTGGGAGGTCGAACTTGAGCTACTAGGAGTCTTTCCATTCAGTTATTAGCCACACATATTTCAAAATAAAACTATGACTGCTACCAAAGCCAGGTATTTGCATGTTCTAATTTGGATCAGTTTTGTTTTGATTTGTATTTTTTGTTATTGTTGTTTCTTTATAAGTTCAACTAGCTATATTAGCTATGATAGAATACACTCTACGTAATAGCTATTACTATAATTTAACATTATTTATTTGAATGAACCTACTGATTGTTAATAAAAATAATTTGCTTTGTAATTTATAGTAAAATGTGGCTTGTACTGAATTGTTTGGTGTGATTACAGTGGCATTTGAATTTATTAACGCAGAGCATAGACTTAAACTCTTTTGTTCACTTGATAGAAAAACCACTGTACTGTGTTTTCTATTAATAAAACTTGTTACTTGAACAAATGAGTGAGTGTGACTTCGTACTCCCCTGAAATTTGGCCACTTCAGACCGTCCACGGCGATGAGATGAGCAGCGATTGCCTCTAGTTTTTCATGATGCCAGATATGGAGTAAACAGTTTATCTTGTAACTGTCTACCCATAAGTGAATCAACAACATAACATCAATTGAAACATCTAAGCTCGATTCCACAGCTGTTTTTCATGCTGCTTGCTAATTCTCTGACTTTTTTCAGATTGGGGTGGGAAAAGTAAAAACCTTGACTGGAGATCTTGGTTTCTTACTCTCTACTTGTTTTTTTGTAAATTGTTGAACCACACCCATTTTTATGTAGCTATGCTTTATTTGAACAGCATAAGTTGTTACTGCTTCTGATATCTATTTCTATCTTGTTTATATCACTTGATAAATAATTATGAAATATACTGCAAATTTCTAAGAACTATTTTTAAATAATTTAACCATTAAAAATATCATAATAAATATAACTATATTGTTGGGGTTAAGGGAACATGTCACCCCATTTACACCTCTGGATCAGCTCTTGTTGGTGAAGGCTCTTCTTGAAATGAATTTCTATTGTAAAAATAGTCACTTCTGAGAGCATAAGTTTTCTACATCTACTTGGTCCTCACTGCACAGCCAGATCATCACTGTATGAACTGAACACACATTAGCTAGCATTTTTCAGCTAAAAGTATTGCAAAAAAACCAAAAAAACAATGAATAAGTAAAAAAATAATGTTAAAATATACACAATCTTATTGCATTGACAGTGAAGTGAAACAACAACAATGGCTAGAGCAAAGAGTGAAAGAACATCTTGATCCCCGTAAGTAAGGCAACAAAATTTTTTAATCATTCACTGTTCTCAAATTTATTATGTTAATTTTAACTGAGTATAATTGATGCCACATCAAATTTACAAGTAAAATTGTTTGCTAATAATTGTTGTAAACTTACATGCCCACAATTAAAGGTGACTACAAACAATAATCCAGAATATAATTATTATTTATCCTATTCCGCACCGTCACAAAACTATGAACTCTGAACATACGCACATTTGCCAATTCTGTTTCTCGAGTAGATAAAATTACATATATCGAAATTCTGTAGTAATCTGAATCTACCCCAAAACTTCGATGGCAACGAAATTTCCTGGCAATTCGGCAATTCTCTGGGTTTTCATGTTACAATCATGCGTACCATTGCCACCAATACTTGAGAGGTGGGGCACCAAAGTATTATGGTTGGAAGGGGCCACAAGACCCAATTCCTAGCGTATGATGTGTAGTAAAAATGTAATTGTGGTAATTGGTTGATTAATTAAAATTACAGTTATGACATTGGTTTTATTGACATGCTATACCATTTTTCAGCTAATAACTGTCACAAAGTTATTTCTAGATGTGTTAATTTTGTTAACATCTAATTGTTCAACTACTACTCACTAACAAATTCTATATTACCACGACTACATAACAATCTGTTACAAGCTTCACTAATACAAATTTGGACATTGAACGTTCATAGCATTTAGCTACATCATATAGCTTCATAAACACTCGGCACTTCTATCTCAGGAAACGAAGTGGCAGGTACTTCAATTCTGACTTGCAACAGAGCAGATTTATAGCTACACTCTCTTTTTAAAAACACAGACAAGTATAGCATAATTGTAAGTTGTTTGTTCTCATTTGCTACTATACAATACAGCCACTATTAGTGCAAAATTATGAAATGTATGAAAATAACAATTTTATTTACTCCATAACAACTTCATGAGTTGAGTTGCTCTGATCAAAACAAGTCATAGTGATCCTTTCCACTACTGCTAGGGTTACGTTAAGCAACTAATATGTTCAATTTTCCATAAGCTCAAATTCTACATAATTATTATAGAAAACTGAAAAAAAAATTGTCCTGAAGTATTATAAACTATCAGTGACATTTTATAAACACCAGAACCTGAATATTGCTACATTTCTATACAAGTGAAAATAAGGAAAACACTACCAATCAATCTCTTCAAATGCTATTGTATGACTTGCTTACAGTTCCTTAAAAAATAAGAAATTTTCATCTAACATAGTAGCTTGAAAATTTTAGCAGTTAGCTAAATGAATTAAAAAATTAGAGACAAAAAGTTTATTGTCTGCATGACTATAAAGAATAATACTCTCTAAAAACGTGAGAATTAATGATTACTATAGATAACATATTTTAATTTTCCCACTAGTACAAAATCATAGTATTCATAGTTATTCACCAATAAGGATGTCATGTCACACATCAGCACACTCAGTGTGTCAACAGCTCAACAGAAGCATCAAAGTTAAATATTTAAAAAATTGAGTAAAATCTACTCTGACTAACAAGATCAATTCACTCCACTTTTGAGTTGTAAAAATGATAATTTTAAGAAACAAATGTAACCATTATACAAAAATCTTCAATAGCTAAATGGGCATGTGCAATGAATAGAATATAACCCCAATTCACCTAATTGTTGTTCAAATTTTTATGTCAGTTATAATGGACTAATAACATTACTCAATCATAAACTTACTTCAATTTGCACCCAAGCACAATAATTATGGCCACAAGTGTAGCTATTACAGCAGAACCAATTGTAGCTAAACCAATTGAGCTGACAATGCAAATTTCATATGTCTGTGATGTTTGATGTCTCCTTTGAATAGTGTTAGCTCCAATCATGGTAATTATGCCACTTATTTCGACAGAAAACTGTTTGAAGTAAAATTCATTATTGAATAGCAAACTACCGTTGTGTTAATTTAATACTGCAGTCCATGCAAGGTTTCATAATAGCAATTCTAGTGATTTCTGTTATATTGAATTTGTTGCAAATATCGGAAATCCTTCCACTTTGTCCTTCATTCAGTGTAGAAATAGTCCACAACATTTGGTCCAAGAAGAGGAGGAGTAGTAACTTCAATAATTCCACCAGCCATTTCATTTTTAGAAAAACTTGCTGAAAATTTTTCTAGTGCTATTATATAAATAAAAAAAGTAATATTTATTTTAAGTGCAAGTATTTTAAACCTATGATACAGGCAAGAAAAATTCAACTTTGTTATTATTAATTTTTTTTATCAACAATATGGTATTATAATCATAACAAAAAGTTACACAAGCCAAAATATGTAGCTATAGATTATAAAATTGGCATCTGGGACAGAACTCTTAAATTATATAATACACAGCATTTGCATCATTTCATTTTCAAATGGCCCCTCAATTTTATCATTGATTACAATTAGTCCACCTAAAGATTCAGGACACCCACAGTTTAGGTACATTATGTATCCTGAAAATATCACTAAATAACACTGCATGCTCATGCCAGTTTTGTAACCTTGCAAATAATATTATATAAAATAAAAAAAGCTCTGAGTAAGTTAGTACATCTGGTATGGTATGCTAATAGTCTGCATGATTAGCAATTGTAGAATTTTCAAAACTGGAGGCAGTGAAATTGGCTAAACTGCTATAATTGTGTAGTGTTTTTTTCTTCTATAACCTCACGTTTTACTTGCTAACTCAAGTAAGCTCAAGTGAACTGCAGCATATAATATTATACATTATATATTTTATAATTGTATATATAGTAGAAACACTAGTATATCACTGAAGCTGAGATATACACAATTGTTACAATATAATTGTCCACAAGAAAAATATGTAGCAATCATACTTATCAAAAAACACTTCAAGTAATTATAAATAGGTACTAATAGATATAAATATAGTATTGACCCTGATAGTCAATAATATATATTCAAATGTAATAGTCTTTGTCGAACATCTGAATTGTAATTTAAATGAGTTTAAATGAGGTTAACGTTGGAAAGGCAATCGGGTAAGTATCGCTGCAGCGGAAGGTACGGGCTTGTGAACAGGATGGAGGGCGCGGCCGGGGATAGACATGTTACAGTGGCACGTGAGCAAGATTGCCAGCAACGAGGTGAGCTAAAGCCATAGTAAGAGTTAGAGTGGGAAATCTGAGCTCCAAGTTTGCTTACTTAGTTACTTAGTTACTTCGAGTTACTTAGTTACTTCGAGTGCTGTGTTTATACGGAGTTGGCCGGGAAGGTATCTATGCCGAAAGTGAAGCGAAAGGCAACGAGAGGAA
>WLWI01005729.1_pt1 | contig 10328 bp, 10 predicted proteins | sample 6701501 | NCBI WGS metagenome assembly WLWI01 (sample SAMN12718690, study PRJNA515312) | sponge metagenome | isolation source: marine sponge | host: Mycale hentscheli | place: New Zealand: South Island, Marlborough, Capsize Point | collected 2014-11-01
GAGAGGGGAGGAGAGGGGAGGAGAGGGGAGGAGAGGGGAGGGGAGGGGAGGAGAGGGGAGGAGAGGGGAGGGGAGGGGAGGGGAGGGGAGGAGAGGGGAGGGGGGAGGGGGGGGAACCAAGTTGACTTTAAATGTTTAGATGTATAGAATAAATTTTCACAAAGTCGCTCAAGTGTGATATTATTTTTTGTCTTAGAAGTCTGATAATTCAGATTCATTCATTCATTCATTCATTCATTTATTCATTCATTCTCACTTTATTCTACTCTAAAATCTCATTGTTGATTAAATTAACACAGTCAATATTGCAGAGCTGAGTTTACCGTGGTCTGGCGGATTTCTCACTTGACTTTTACTTGTTTGCACTCTACGGTTCAAGTGTGGTTGACTGGGAATGTGTTAATTGGTGTTCATAAAATATCCCATAAGAGTCTTACTAATGCTCACAATCTGACTCTCGTGCACTAACACACATAAACACATACACAAACATTGTACATGTGTGACACACATACTCACAGCAGCGAGTTCACAGACTGGTGGGTGTGGTTTTATTTGCAGGTGGCAGAAGAAGTTGGGGAACTCAGAGTTCATTGCCGGTATGGCTGCAGATTAAATGAGAGGACTGGTGTGTATGAGGTAGATGAACAAGGTGAGAAACAGATAATAGAGATAGTTACAGTCAGAGATGAAGATGTAGTTGATGTCAATCTTGTACACATATATGTATGTATGTATGTATGTATGTGTGTGTATGTATGTATGTATGTATGTGTGTATGTATGTATGTATGATGTATGTATTTATGTATATATATGTATGTGTGTGTATGTATGTATGTGTGTGTATGTATGTATGTATGTATATTATGTGTGTGTGTGTGTGTGTGTAGGCTGCCAGATAATAGTCAAGTTATCAAAAAGAGAGTGAGTTGACAGCTCATATTTCATTATTATCTCACGACTAGTGTTACAACGGAATCTGTGTATTAGTCATTAGAACATAGCTAGTCACATGCGAGCAATCTGATTGGTCGTTACGTGTATCTATTCCCATAGATTCATACTCTGTGGGATAGAAATTGAGTAATTGGACGCTTATTGCTACGCTCTAAGCTTTATCGTCACAAACTTTATTGTTTGTGACTTATTTTCAGCTGTTGTTGCATTCTAAACCAGTTGGGCTCGGATATCGTGAATTGGAAAGTTGTAAATATCTTTGGTGTCAAGTAGCATCCTTGCTATGCTTGGACACCGCAGCTCGAGTGTCAGATTTCTAAAAGCAGTGGTTACTGCCTCATCGGCTAACTTATTTATAGTATACATATATTTTAACCCTATTACCAAGTTACACCATACTTTTTACACTTTAAAAAGCTCAGGTGCCATAGTGATAGACTTACAGTACATACATAGCACGAAATAAAATGTCTAGTTCTGACTGTATTAGAGCTGTGTTGTGTTTTGTGTATTACAGAGCCCATGAGAGAGAGTGTGAGTATTGCCCTGTCCCCTGTCCTAACAGCACATCATGTGACTGGATGCTCAGAAAGGTGGGTGTGGTGTGTCACATGATACATACAGAGTTGCATATGCGTGCGTACAGTAGAGCACGAATTGCTAAAAAGATGGTTAGGACAGTTTTAAGTGTAAAATTTTCAAATTCTGTTTGTTTGAATATATTTCCATCATTTTTTTTTTTACTTTAGTCTATTACTCTGTGTTTATAGTACTACCAACTAACACCAGTAGCTAAGTAGTTAGCTCTATTACTAAACTTATGCAATAAGTCACAACCAATAGCAGCATATTGATGTTTTCATAAAGAGTTACCAGAGATTTCAAAGTTACCAGAGATTTCAAAGTTACCAGAGATTTCAAAGTTACCAGAGATTTCAAAGTTACCAGAGATTTCAAAGTTACCAGAAATTTCGAAGTTTTAAAAAGTAGATATCTAGACTGTTTTTCTTTTGTTCTAACAGAATCTCTCGCTAGTCTTTAACTAGCTGGTTCTTGTGTATCTCTCCTATATTTTGGTGCTGCAGAAGCAGCAGTATATTGAGTTACAGTGTTAATTCATAATTGATGAACAATGATGACCCATTAGTGTTTTCAGCTAATCTTTACCAGACTAAATCCAGCCTCAGAACTGTATTATATTCATGCTATTATGTTAACTGCATAATTTAAGTAGAAAATTTTAAGAATACCAATGGTGAAACATTGTGCTCTCTGTTCAAATTCAAGGGAAGTTTTTTGGCTGCATTAAAATTCATTATGTTGTATGCACCAGTTTGTTCGTGTTTATTGTATTTGTAATTAATCACTTTACAGTCCTTAACCAGTAGTGAGTCATTCATAGCTACTTAAGTCACAATACTTTTGACAGGTTGTAAAAAAAAAAACAATATAGCATAATAAAGCTAGCAAGATATATTTGTGTGTTATCTTGTCCTCCTCCTTCCCTTATTACATTCTGTAGGATCTTCCCAATCATTTGATAATGTGTCAACAGACTCCCTGTCCCCACACCAAGTACAAGTAAGTAATTCTCACGTACATTTTCAGCTGAATCAAAAGAAAAAAGCAGTAGTAATTGTCCGGTGGTAAAATTCAACTCATACATTATATTTGTACTAGCAAGTACCCCGCCACATAGTGGCGCTTGACGTAGTAAGAATGCAGTAGCACAAGTTATCCTGCTCAGTTATCATTCTCTACCATTGGTTAAGGTTACATACGTTTCCCTCTCCTGCTCTATTTTTTCTGAACTATCTGAGCTCTACTTATACCCCCGTCAGCTCAACTTACATTATCGCCTGTAATTTCAGAGAAATGTTGCGTGCTGCACTTACAAGAGGAGATGAGAGAGCCTTAGGTGTGAACTCTCAGCACTGCTATACACTAGCTAGCTTTTAAAAAAAAATTTCTCATATTAAAATAATTAATCCTGAGCGTGCATGCACGAGAGGGTTATAGTAGTCATCCGTTTGTCTGTCTGTCACACTCTCTGCTTTTGTAGATTACTGACAATTAACTGCTGATGTAGGTACGAACTTACTGAGAAAGATGATTTAAGACCTTTTATTGTGCTACTTTTTAAAAATTCTGTCTGATTTTGGAGAAAATGCAAAATTATCAGCTCTGCGTAGGTACTGGCTATTGTGGGTAACATCCCTGTCGTCACATTGTAATCACATGAGCAAATAAATTAATGCTCAGGGAAGTTAACTGGAAGTGGAGTTTCACGTTTGAAAATATATACAGGTGAGTGTCTGTGGCCTGTTTAGCTTCTTCTCTTATGAAGACATTTATACCATTTTAATTGCTCAAACTATATTTATATGTGACCGTCTACAGGAAAACCGGGCACAACGCGGCACCCTTCGAAAAAATTTTTTTTGCACTTACAGAGTTGTCGGGCGTCCAGATATTGAGCTCTCCAAGTTTTATCGTCGTAGCTTAAGTCGTTCCCACTATAATAGACCTAACCGTTTCCTTCCGTCGGCTTGAAACAATACATTTTTAAGAAATCGATCGATCTTTTCTTGATATTTATGCACGCCGCGTTGTGCCCGGTTTTCCTGTAGACGGTCACATATGGATTAATTAGCAATAGATTATCCTTTCTGTCTGAGATGATTCGATAGTTAGCTAGTGTAGCACTGAGGGTTCACACCTTTGGTGCTTCATTTCTTTTGCATTCCCAAATTAGCTACATGGTATCACTAGGTGGGTGTGGCTCAAGTTATGGAAGTAGTAGAGGTAAATGCTGCAATGGCCCAAATATATTTACGTCCAAATTATGAACCTTTATTAGTACCTTTGTTCAATACATCAATACATACACACACACACACACACACACACACACACATACACACACATACATACACACACACATACATACATACACACACATACATACATACACATATACACACATACATATACATACACACATACATACATACATACACACATACATATATACATACACACATACATACATACTTCACCGTTGTCATCAGTGATAATGTTTACTACTGATTTTAAGTGATCATCACCAACACTCATTGGTCCACTGACCAGGAGTCATGAACGCAATTGCAAACCTGATGCTATACATTTGAAAGTGGACGGACGGACTTGAATCAGTTATTCCAAGTGTTCCAGTGTCTTTCTCAGCTGGTTGCTATTTTATTTCAGAAGTGTGATCTGCTGTTATGGTGATGATGATGATGATGACTCTAATTATGATGCTCTTGCAGCGAGGGAAAGAAAAAGAACCATAAAAATTCACTGAATTAGCACTTTCCAAATTAACAGTCATTTGATTAATATTTGTGGGTCAGACTAGCATTTTCTTGAGGGATCACTGACACAACTACAGCATTTCTTCCTTGTGGCAGCCGAGTGAGGTTTTCATATTTCAAGTTGGTCCCTTTACTACCTATTGTGGAGTGTATAGTGTATAGCACATGGAGTGTGGTTCTTTGCTGATTTTGGTGGCAGGATTGTGCACTGATTGAAGACAATATATTACACTGCCAGGAAAACCCTATTCTATTGCCTTGCGCAGTAGGTAAAGTGGTCTAATGAGTTTTGGACATCGTGAGGCACGAGACTGGGTGGAAGTTGGAAGTGAGGTGTCAGACAGGGGAGGTGCTCCAGTAATATCACTGTTGTCCCTTGGGACTAAAGAATAATCAGTATTCCATATGATGTCGCATCTGAAGTTAATTTGAAACTTTCACTATCAGGAAACCTTGTAGCTCGTCATGGTAACTATGTAATATTTGGTAATGGGAACTTTGCCCTCTCCATAATCTCCCTTGATGCTGGGAGGGCTTTACATTTTTTCCCTGCCTCCTCTATCCTCCACAAATACATATTGGCATACATGTAAGGCAACTAAAACTTGTGGTTTATGCAGGAAAGCATTTAGTACAACTAGGTCAGAGCCTTCCAAGCATTGGTAAGTTTGGCAGTGTGCTCCTGGGTTACATTTATAGCTTTTAGCACATCAGCATGAGGTACTTGTCAGATTTGGGGATGAAGTGTGAAATGGTTATCCTAATTTGTCACTTTATAGCTTTGTGGTTGTTAGCGCTCACGTCCTAAAAGTGAGCACCCTCACTAAAAATGTCGACCTTTTACCAACCTGCTCCATGGCCATCGTAACTTAGGCTGCGGGACAGCCAACCTCTGGGGCTTTCCCCCACATAATTCCTACTGCTAGTGGCTAATTTAGGGCCTACCTGCTGCACTAGCTACAGACCTTGGGGGGGTACAGCTTCATTTCGTGGGTTAGTGGCGCAAACCAGGCCACCCTGCAGCCGCCTCTGCCTAGCAGATTTTTTACGTCCTACTTTTTTTTTTTTTGCTGGTCCTACAGTCCTACATTTTTTGCTCTTTTTTCTCGTGGACTAAAGTTTTTGGAGCTAAAATTCTACTGTTCAAGTTATGAAGCCTTATACAATCAACCTTTCAGTCCCCTCCCTCTCTTACACACAATCTTTGCAGCACCACTCCGAAAAATATTAGGGGTAAATTCAATCTAATTTTCCAGGTGGGGGTTATTGCCATAGTAATAATTTTTTTTTGCAAGTGTGAAATACACTGTCTGCACAGAAACTAGCTACCCTGCCATAAATACAAGATCTATCAATGGCTGAAATGGAGACAGATGAATCCAGCAGGTGCTTGTACTGCCTGCTGAGCACCAGTGCTCCCAACCTGGACAGGCAGAGCAGACCTTCTGAAACAGACATTACCAAGTCTTACAGTGAGCCCTTTCTGCTGGGTGACGTGGAGAACGAGTACAAGGAGGACTTCTCTGAAGATGAGTTTGGTGATCAAGAAGAATTCATCGAGCTTTCCAGCCAGGAATGGACGTCTGGTATTATCATTGAGGTTTGCTCTGAAGATGATGATGACAGTGATGGTTGCCACGTTGTGCCTGTGGCATCTGACTTGGCCGTTGAGGACCTGGAGGTTGTGGAGATCCCCAAGCCCAACACTCCTGTGCCTCCTGAAGAGAAGAGTGGAGATGAGACCACTTTGTCTGAGTACGAGTCTTCAGAGTCTCCTGAGTCAGACTAAGTGTCGGATAATTGAACTTTGAACTAAAACTTACAAACAACTTGTCTCTGGCTTCTATTTTGCTATTCTATTTTTGCTTTTGTGTTGCCAGAAGTTGATTATATTATATATTTAATGATAAGAGGATGATTTAAGATAGAAATATATAAACGTGATAAAATCTTCATAACAGTATGCTACACATTTTGTTAATTAGTCAACTAAAATGATACAATCCGTGACTCCATCTCACATTTCCGGTTCCTTTAGTACTTAAGTTGCTATCACCCTCATCAATACTACTATTACTACTTCTACCTACCACTACTTCTACCACTACTACTACTACTACTACTAACATATTTGTCTTATTTTTGTTCTCATACTAATATGTAGCTACTTCAGTAACTAGAGAATTTGTGCTTCATCTGAAATTTTATCAGGTGTGTGTGTGTGTGTTGTAGGTGTATCTTCAGAGGAACTCAAGCTGAGGTTCAAGAGCACTTAAAGACATGTGACTATGAAGGTTTGAAGGTTAGAAAATTATGTCTTATTGTAAAATGCCAAAGCATAGGAGAGTAGATCGTTTAGTTTATTGCAGCAATTTTTCCAAGGACCATACCCCATGGTGTGTGTGTGTGTTTGTGTGTGTGTGTGTGTGTGTGCGTGCGTGCATGCATGTGATGTGCAAGAGTTGTGTATGGGTTTTTGTAAGTGTGCTGTTTGTGCATGTGTCAGTGTGGGCATGTGTGTATGTGTGTGTATGTGTGTTTGTACATTATGTGTATATTTGTGTGTGTGTGTGTGTTAGGGTATATTGACTCAAATGGAGGAGCAGTCTGTTCAGCTGAGGCGTCAGATGGATGTCCAGTTACAGGCACTGAGGGAAGAAGTGGAGAAGAAGGATGCCATCATTCATGAGCTCTCTTGCTCCCTCGCTTCTTTACAGGATCGCATTGTGGACATGGAGGATAATGAACAGGCAGCAGCCAGGAGGATTGGTAAGAGGTGGATGCTTTGTGTTTAGTTCAAGGTTATGTAGGCTGATTGATTGACTGATTGATTGATTGATTGACTGAATGATTGATTAACTGATTGATTGACTGATTGATTGATTGACTGATTGATTGGTTGACTGAATGATTGATTGACTGATTGATTGACTGATTGATTGACTGATTGATTGGTTGACTGAATGATTGATTGACTGAATGATTGATTGATTGATTGATTGACTGAATGATTGATTGATTGACTGAATGATTGATTGATTGGTTGATTGACTGATTGATTGATTGACTGATTGATTGGTTGACTGAATGATTGATTGACTGAATGATTGATTGACTGATTGATTGACTGAATGATTGATTGATTGACTGAATGATTGATTGACTGAATGATTGATTGATTGATTGATTGACTGATTGATTGACTGATTGATTGGTTGACTGAATGATTGATTGACTGAATGATTGATTGACTGAATGATTGATTAACTGATTGATTGACTGAATGATTGATTGACTGAATGATTGATTGATTGACTGATTGATTGACTGAATGATTGATTGATTGATTGATTGACTGATTGATTGAATGATTGATTGATTGACTGATTGATTGATTGATTGAATGATTGATTGATTGACTGATTGATTGATTGACTGATTGATTGACTGATTGATTGACTGAATGATTGAATGAATGATTGATTGATTGACTGATTGATTGACTGAATGATTGAATGAATGATTGATTGATTGACTGATTGATTGACTGAATGATTGATTGATTGACTGAATGATTGATTGATTGATGGATTGATTGATGGATTTTAATGACTGAACTCTTTAGTCTCCCTTGAGGAACGCCAGACTACTTTAGAGGAAGACCTGAGTCAGACTAAAGTCAGCATGATCAACCTAGCGGTAAGTAAGAACTGCATAAATGTCATGTAATATACATACAATGCCAGACGGCGGTAAGATCACTTGTTTTATGTGCAGCAAAATGACATGAGGCTGGTCAAGTCTGGAGTGGATGTTGGTATGTTGTTAACTGGTGTTATGTTTGCTTCATTGGATGACACCTCTCACTTCTCGTGTTTACCTCAGATATAGACCATCGTCACCAGTTTGTATGCCAAGGAACATTCGTAGGACACAAGGTATGTAGATATAACATGTTGTTGTTGTTGTTGTTGTTATTATTTTATTACTCAATCATTCGTAACAGGGACCTTTATGGGACTTGTGTATGAACAGAGACTTGCTGTTCAGTGCCTCATCCGACAATGCTATTAAGGTGAGTCATGTGCTGGTCATGTGACCGTGCCAACATAATTCTGGCTCATTTGTAACCTGCATGCACGTGTGTATGTGTGTCTATGTTTGTGTGTGTGTGTGGGTGCGTGCATCCAGGTATGGGACATAGGCAACATGTACCAAGGTCCGAAGACTCTGACAGCCCATGATGGTATTGTGCTCGCTGTGTGCACTTACGGGTAAGAGACATTGAGTGGGATCCAGCGTAGAGACAGTTGGTGTGATAGCGAGCAAAAGCCAGACACTCTCAGGTGTAACTCCATTGGGATCCAGCGTAGAGACAGTTGGTGTGATAGCGAGCAAAAGCCAGACACTCTCAGGTGTAACTCCATTGGGATCCAGCGTAGAGACAGTTGGTGAGATAGCGAGCAAAAGCCAGACACTCTCAGGTGTAACTCCATTGGGATCCAGCATAGAGACAGTTGGTGAGATAGCGAGCAAAGCCAGACACTCTCAGGTGTAACTCCATTGGGATCCAGCGTAGAGACAGTTGGTGTGATAGCGAGCAAAGCCAGACACTCTCAGGTGTAACTCTATTGGGATCCAGCATAGAGACAGTTGGTGAGATAGCGAGCAAAAGCGAGACACTCTCAGGTGTAACTCGATTGAATTCGCTACGTATAGAATGGGTGCTTCATTTTCATCAATGGGGAACTCTTAAAAAGAAATTCAACCAGCAACAAAATCGGGCTCTAGCCAGTTATTCTTGGTTGCTGTGTTTCCTGAAAAAGTCCCTCATTGTGCATGTAAATAGTGAGTTTTACTCATTTTACCCAAACATCAACAGCTTGTGCTGAGTTTAATGGAGAAGCACTGTAGACAATGGCTAACCAAAGATATCCCTGTTCCCTAAGATATATACCACAGATATGCTGGTTGTATCATACATTTTAATTAAATTTTACTGCAGGGACTTCCTCTTTTCCGGTTCTTCAGACAAGATGATCAAGGTGTGGCATATCCCCACGATGAAGCTTGTACACACTATTAAAGGTCACGACGACCCGGTCTGCACTCTCGCCTGTACTAACACGCTCCTCTTCAGTGGTTCCCTCAAAACCATCAAGGTATTTGGTGTTGCATGATGTGTGTGCACTAAGTGATTTACATACGTCCGTGCTTATTTGGTAAGGTGTGGAATATTCAGACGAGGGAGATGGTGAAGAAGCTGCCCAGTCAGAACCACTGGGTGAGAGCTCTGGTTGCCCAGGGCAACTTCCTCTATTCTGGCTCATACCAATCTGTCAAGGTGTGTAGTATGTTGGAATTAAGGAATGATAATAATAGTACATTTACTCGTTCTAATAGCCAATGTTGTTATAATTAAAACTTAACCCGACATTTTGACTTCTTGCCGAAGTCCTCTTCAGGGATCAACCGAGAATGACTGAATAATTAAAGAGTTGACTGAGAAGTTGAATTAGGTTATTATTACAGGGGCGGATCCAGTTATAATGACAGGAAAGGGCCCAAACATATCTTTACTAAATTTATTGAAGTATTAATGATTGATAATATGTGATTAATTTTGAATCCAGAACATAAGCGTGAACATGCAGTTGTCTTATTGATTTCTACAATTTTGATATGTTGATGGATTTGGTGGGTGTGGTGAGACGGGCCTTGGCTCCCCCTGGAACCACCCCTGCTTTAAAATTGAAAGTTTGGGGGACAACGATGGTTGAGGTTATCTGACTCTGGTGGAACACGTTCTCGGCTCAGTTATATATCAAAGATGTTGATAAGAATGAAACAATTGATTAGATAAGCTATCATTTTTCTGCTTGTGTGTGTGTGTGTGTCAGATTTGGAGTCTGGACTCACTGGAGGTTGTACACGTACTCAAGTGTGCTGGAGCTAGTGTGTACTCGCTGGCAGTGACTGACAGATACATTGTATGTGGAACCTATGAGAACCT
>WLWI01005731.1_pt1 | contig 10326 bp, 5 predicted proteins | sample 6701501 | NCBI WGS metagenome assembly WLWI01 (sample SAMN12718690, study PRJNA515312) | sponge metagenome | isolation source: marine sponge | host: Mycale hentscheli | place: New Zealand: South Island, Marlborough, Capsize Point | collected 2014-11-01
ACTGTTGCGTAGGGCTTATAACTGTGACAAATAGCGTATTAACTTACCACCGCCACTAACTCGAAGTTTTAACTGCACCCGCATAATAATTCAAATCGGTAAATAATTCACTTTCTAGGGTGACACTGGTAATGATCGCTAAACCGGAGACATACGTACGTCCACACATTATACAAACAAACAAACATCCCCGATTTTTAATTGTGTTACCCCTGAGAGTGTCTCGCTCGCTCGCCAACTAGTTTATAGGAGTAAATATTGGAGTCACAAGCCACTTGACTATGGCAAGAGTAGTGTAGAGAGGAGTTATGGTATTGTTAGCATGTGAGGTTAGATTCTCCACCCGGTAGTGGTGTGACAGTCAGACAGACCACCTTAAGTCCAGGGCTGGCTGCCCTTCATTCAACATCTAATACTACTGCGTACTGCCCCTCACAGCTGCTAGGGCAAGCAGCCCTTCAGCTAGTCACTAAGTGTGACGTACACTCTGCCCTTGCTCAGGTCTTCTTACCTGGGCACGTGGTCCCTCACTTGGGGAACTCTCTGTTATGTTCCTGGAGTCTACTTAGACTTCAGCGTGCAGTGAAAACAGGTGAGATGGGAGGATGACACCAGGCAGCCATACCAATAAGGCGAATTGCAGTTAACAAACTGTTCTATTATGTCAGTCTACCAGACCCTTTCCCCATGTAGCGGTAGGTAAAGGGTCTGGTGATACTAGACTATCCCATGTTGATGACTACCTTTCTCTCTACCCACTTTCTTCCACATCAGTTCTTTTGTTAGTTAGTGGAAGTATGTGTGAAAGAGACCATCAACTATTTTGTTTACTTTGCCATTCATGAATCTTGAGCTGATGGAAGCAAATTAATTTAATATTAGAATTCTACCACGTGTTAAAAAGGTTAGTGCAAACATGTCCTTCAATATTCATGCTTGTATCTACATCGGCAAGGCCAATCTTCCTGTAGCACATTGCCCATTTTTGTGAAATAACATGTAATGTACGTGTATTACATTGAGCGACAAATTTTTTAGTTACAAGTGCAACATAAGTAGTATTCTTCAAAATATTTATGTAAAGATGGTTCTGATGTTTTGTACTGCTTAGAAAAGTTGAGTAGAATCTTTTACAATCTATCTTTATTTTGCTCTCTGTTAAATTCTCAGGATTAAGCAAAACTATCTCAAACTGCAAGAAATTATTTGCTCACATGATTATGACGTGATGATAGGGGACCTTTTCCACAACAGTTAGTACCCTATGTGAAGCCAACAGCTTCATGTTTTCTCAAACTTTCATGTTTTCTCTGACTTCCAGAACAACTGTAACATTATACTTTATTTCATCATTAGTATTCACACATGCTCATTTGTTCTTATTTTCGTGTACCGTCATGTATCGTCAATGTTTCGTTTTTTTGTTTATATTTATCACCTAGAACACTGTTCTTACTGGAACTCTGACGTTACCATACCCACTAGTGGGTCTTCACTGCACTATAGTTACTCTGTTTCTGCTTAGTGTAGTGCATGTCAATAGACTATGTATATGTAATTTCTCGCATGAACACCTGCAAACCACAAAAAAAAACTTGCCCTTCGAGCCCACCCATACCGAATCATCTTCCTGTTTGCATTGCTCTTTAATTTACTACTTTTACACTGTTTGTAACAAAAGGAGTCCATCTGAATGCTTTCTGACTGGCAAGCAACACCCCTTTTTTGTAATTAGAGCAAAGTTTAGTGAAGCCATCCAACATTTTGATGCCATTTGTACAGGATTCCCCTGAGAGATGTGAGCACAATGTTGCAATCATAAGTACTCTCTGTATCACATGCACATACAGTAGACCTCAAAATAACGTGCCGGTTTTCGCACCGTGCAACGGGCGTAGTACGGTAAAAGGGCCCTCTTCCTTTATCTTGCTATTAAGGTTTTCAGGATGGACATTCAGTAAAGCTGCATTCCTAGTTGGCAGCAACTACTCCAAGAACAAGTAGCTAGTAGTAGTAGTCGTAGTAGATAATATTAATTCTTTGATAGAAACTTTTTGTGTACCATTGCTAACCAACATAAGTGTGATCTGTAGCTTGTCGTGACGAACCTGCTGCAGCACATCAAACAGCAGTATAGCATAATTATTTTAACAAGAGTAGTAAAATGTTAATAATGACAATATTAACAACAACAACAATAATAATAACAAAAATATTTCATAGCTCAAACTGTCAGGTGAACAGAACTGTGAATAATTAAGCTATCCAACATCAGTTGGTGAAGCTGAAACTGGATTTCATGACATCGCTTGACTGAAAAGAGTATAGTTCCGGCAGGTAAAGCGCAGCGGACCGAGGTTACCGGCGATTAAAGGGACTGGCAATCAAAGGGGTGGAGGGTATTAGCCCGAACACGTATACGGTTCGACGCATGCGCCGGGACCGGGGTAAGGGGCATTGGCCCGTGTAGTGGGCACCAGTAGGAAAAATAAAAGAGAATGGAGAAAGATAAGACAGAGAGGACATCCAGAACGGTGGGCAAGGCCACGGCAGAGACCCGAGGAAGAGATGACCCTACCCACCGCATCCCAAATAATTCAAGGGAGGGTAGTAAGGGAGGGGGTGAATTTCTCCGGGTACCCTAGGTTGGCGTAGGGTATTCCGTGACAGATTTGGAGTCGCGGGTAAAGGGGGGAATGTGCAGCTGCGGCAGGATAGATAAGCCTCAGCTGCGCAAGGGCGAGCCTCAGGCGATTGCGCCTGGGGCGCGCCAACCCCCAGCAGGGCCTTATCGGAGGCGTGGCCGAGCAGGAGACTCGGCCCGCACGCGTGACTGCAAATCTCCGGCACACACACTTCAATGATGAGCAAAGCCAACTGTAAGTTATCTTGTCAATGTTTCACGCAGTCCCTCAGCAGGTAACAGAAGAATCACACAGGGAACTGTCCTGTGGTTTATCTTTTCAATAAGAACAATATTACACCCTTTGGATTTAGATTAGTCAGCTGCTTCATTGTGAGGGGGTGGTGTTATTACCACAAACCCATTAGTGATATGACCAAATAAGGGCAGTACTGTCACTTGAGTTGGGTACACTATAAACAATAACAGAAACATAATCATAGGCATTGTTAGTTATATATTTCTATATCCCTATCCCAAACTATTAAATTCTAGGCTGCAACCTCCCTTATCTAATTCTAGTTTAACTTCACAACTTGGCTGCTCATTTCCACTTTTTCGTAAAGTTTCCTAGTCTACCACCCCAACCTCACTTAATTACAATACTTTCTGATACATCAATGAAGCCAGTTACATCAGCAACTGTGTCAGTAATAGCAGCCATACTGTCTACAACCACCATCCACAGCAGCGACATCATCCACAGCAGCGACACTATCTACTATATAGCGACACCTTTATAGAGTATTCTACAGTCAAATCCACGCAATTCACCCCATAATAAATTAATTTTAATCCCAATAATTTTAATCAGAATAGTTGAGAATGAAGAATTCTGTACTGATCAGGTTTAATTTTGTTTAGTGGCAAATTTATCACTCTAAATAATATACCAAGTTGTTGTTTTTTTATCATTGAGAGTAGTTAGCTTTAAATTATGGAACTACATTTTGGGATCAGCCTCAACAGCATATGGCACACAACAGTATACAAATATATGGGGGGTGGGCGGGAGAGCGCAGAAAGTTGGGGAAAAGCTTCCTGCCGCTCCCACTTGATTGAACTCTTGACTTTGTGAATACTGCTTACCTGTAGTACCGGGAAAAACTTTCATCCAACAATTTTAAGCTTAAGCTTTATAAAAAAAATAATAATAAAGGTAATAGTCTGATCTATCATAAAGTAACTTCATAATTTTTTTTTTACATTACTAAGTGAAAGGAAAATGGCATCTTCTAAGTTATTTCTCTGAACTCAAATGTAACTCACTGGAAGCCTCCAAATTATCTAGGACAGGTAATTCCTTTAAAACTGGAGCAAATTATCTTGTGCACTATGACTGGACTCGTTAACCGTTGCGGAAAGACGGGAGACGGCGGATACAATTAAATGGAATGCTCGTTTTACGTCCGTGCTACAGTGCAATGCTTACCATTTTATTGGCGTTTTTTTTTTTTTAACTGTCGCGCAGTAGTACGCCCGTTCTACGGTGCGAAACCGGCACGTTATTTTGACTTCTACTGTACAAGAACAACTGTGGCATGTAAAATCATTGAGAAATGATAGTTTCAATTATTACAAATTGTTGTATCAGCCATGAGTAAATTGTAGAGCTTTTGCTGCTATGTCTGTACAAATTAAAGTTTTTGTTGTGGGGCTCATCACACCTGTTTCCTCATGTACAAACTCATATATTGTATATACTTACACATACTTATGTGTACAGTATATAAAGTGCCATTGTGGTCTCTTTCATTCATCTTAGTAAGAGGTACTGTTTACATTCTTACATTCATAATGTATATTTAGTTTTCTAATTAAGCATTCCTATTTAATGGTTATTATTGAGACCTTTATCGAGTAGAGATAAGCAGTGTAACATCAACTGCTGTACTGTACTGTAGTGAAAACAGCATTGTGTTCCTGAAAGGAGCACTAGACCTTTGGTAACATGTAATTACTTTCCCTTCTTTGTTACAGGTTTGAGATGCAAGATTGTCCAAGGAATTGCCGTGGATATGTTTCCAGTGACAATTCAATCCCTTATTTGATATTTGAAGGAAAATCTACTGGAGTATTGAGGACAACTAAACCTATCACTGACACTGTCATAATCCAACTCTTTAAGAGCTTCTTCATACTGGAAATTTACAGTATTTTATTTTTATGGAATAGTTCATTAATATTTTGTCAATGGCATTGGGAATGTTATACTAGCTTACAAACAGACTATTTTCAGAATAAAGTTGACTAACTAACATAGTACTCAAGGTTCCTTCAGTTAGTGACTTCTTCATGCTGCCTTGAGTCGTCTGATCGTACTGAAGTTGTATTTAACTAGTGATACAATGCTACCATTTACTCTAACAAATTTGGAGAAACATTCTATGAATAAATAGGGGTGGGGAAGGGAGGGGGGGGGGGTGCGGAGGAGGTGAGTGAGATGCATGGACCTAGGAAAGTACTTGTATGCTGCTCTCACTGTTGCTACTAGATACTCTAGATACATACACATGTAGATTCTGTTGACTTAAGAATATGTGTCATACAGTATAACATTTGCTTCAACTTTTAGAATAAGCAGTCACGTCCAAAATTGAAGCCACACCCTTTGATTGTTGTGTGAACAAGTATTATAATTAATAAGCTATTTTTCCAAGTGAGCATGTACTTCAGCATGATTGAGGTGGGTCTGTCAGCTCAGAAATAGTCAGCCTCCCTCCCCCCACCCCCCCAGCAATGGTCAGCCACGCAGTAATGGTCAGACATATGCGCATGCGCGCGTGCTTAAGGTTCAAAGTTTATTTGTTCGGCCGCGCTCTATAGGTCAAAGGTGAGGGTCAGCCGTTCTGCACGCAACGCTTAGTCGGGCAACGCCCAACTACGCAACGCTGTCCATTTTACTTTCCCCGAGGGATTTCAATTGAACAGCGATTTTTCCAATTCATTTTTGAATGGGAAACTTGCGCGCCGGTGAAATAGTACTGGTAAGTGCGTACAGTGCAGCATTAACCTTGGAAACGTGCAGTTCGAGCAGTTTCTAGTTGGAGACGATGTCATTCTTTAGCTCTACGCATATTAGACGGGAATATTTTTCAACAGATTAGGAGGGGCCGTACGTTGAAAACGAAGTTCCAGCAGAAGCTAATCCTGAAATAAGGAGATAGTGAGTGAGCGATACAGTGTAGCTATAATTGCAAAAGACTTTTTAAAATGCTGGTCTACTATTAGCGAGTGATAGCGTGGGTAATCTGTGCTAGCTATTAGGGATCAATAGCATTCATAAATCAATTGAAATAGCACTCTGCTTCGCCTCGTGTTAATTCCATCGTGCTGAATAGTACTGTTACCGTGCTGTTACTCGTGCTAACATTAAATGCATAATTCAACGGATCCATAATATTGATCGATGAGAATGTCTAACCAGTTTGTGTCATCCTTACTTCACTGAGCTATGTAATAAAGCACATTTAATTTCTGCAACAGCGTATTTAGGTGTACTTAGTTGTCCATAATCTAACATTTAAAAAAAAATATAAACAAACACCATACTAAAACATACACACTTTCTGTTTCACTTTCTTTCTCAAAACAGATATTAAAAAGCAAGATTTAAACTGATAACAAAGTTTTTGTATTTTTAATACTGAGTACTACTACTTTTAACAAATATTGTCATACAGCAATTTGATTTGAATTAGTAACTCAGGACGACAATGCACCTAAGGTTTTGAAAAGAAACAGATTAGACTGTGTGTATTTTACTCTTTGGGAAGTCTGATTCACCAAGCCTATAAGCATTATAAGGAGATCTATAAAATACATTTAAGGAGCACATATGCCAACAGCTGCATGATGAGCTGCATGCAAATTATGTGTTTGTTTGTATGAGTATGATCATTAAGAAATAACTAATTCCATAAACTACTATGTAGTTACAAGAAATGATACTTGAGAAAATGTTAGCTACTCAATAATTTGGATGTATTTAAGTGCAAAAAATCAGCATTATGTAGTTTTTGGAACAGTTACAATTTTGACGTGCAAACTCACTTATACTCCAATGCAAAAACAAACCACAACAACAAATACACAGTTTATCAGACAGTGTAATTAACATGCATGTCAAAAATGTTAAAGTAAGCATAAAATCCCAAATTTTATACCATTATTTTAAAGCATTTAGCTATACAAGTTAAAACTGCTGTTTAGTTAATACTTTCCCAATATAATATATTTATCGTATTATGGTAACAGCATGAAGAGAATTGAACTGTAACCTTTGAATGAAAATGACAAACACAAATGGAGACTAGTGGTATACTTTCAGATGGTAATTGTACTATTCTGAGAATTATTACAAATATTAAAGACCTACTAATTACATATTATTGTATAGAAGTAGTTCTTTGATACAGTAGTCTTCTAATTAATGCTTTATATCGGTTTATCACTAGGAACCCAGCTGAAACAAGAGAACGCAATATCCATCTTGCTTATGAAGATGTGGAATTGAAAGGGAAATTCGAAATTCTCATATTTACAATTACACCTATGTAGTAGTACTGTTATATGATGATTCCTCAGCTATATTACAATTTAACCAGGGCTATGCACCAATCAGCAATAGATGACATGTATGGAGTGCTTATTCAAAAGTGCTAAATTAGGGAAGATAACTGGTGGTGAACACAAAAGGGGTGCTTAACAATGTACGTCTACTGTTTAGGACAAACAATGATTTGCACACATATGTCACATGTTACATTAACTTCTTATTATAAAGCCACTTTTTTGTGTCAGAAATATTCTTCATCAATGGTTGTTGCTGATTATTCTCAGTGCCTACAATTATTCATTTCTACAATTATTCATGGCATAAGTAGATTCTCGGCAAATCTCACTATTGCTTCATACACAAACTTGTGGAAACCTTGTGTATAACATATACCTTGAGTATTCTAATAGCTAAAACATGATTATATTGCTATGATATGCATTGATAATATCTCTTTAATATCTTCATTCTATTTATTGTTGTGAGTCTAAATGCTTACTTATGTTCAACTCTTTAATTCCAAGTAAAAACACATTTTATCAGACAAGAAAGTAACTAATTTTCATATTCAATTTTTGTCAATTTAGCTACTCGTTAAAAGAGTCTTAAATGTGAAGTGTCTTATTGTATATGATATTGTGGAAGTTGTAAAGGGTACAAGAGATGTATTGCACCCTGATCCACCATGAGTAGTGAGATGCCATCAGAAAATATATCCGATGGAAGGTACAGGAATGACAGCAATTGTCACGACAAGATGCCGCCGCCTAGCCTCGATCTACCATTCTCCACAAATATGCATATTCCTTGGTAAACAACTATAATATTGTTGTATTCATGGGAACAATATTCAGTTGGATATCATACTTTTAAACAATGCATTTATTTATTGACTCATTTTTAAAACCAATTGAATCAGCATAATATCTTCTACAACTTAATTTATATGTGCCAAGTTAAGATGATGGGCTTGGCATCATTTCTTCAATTGGTTTGCTATTAATTGTAATTAAGTATCTGAATTAATGATTAATTCCTCAGGTTGACTTGGACATTTCATACTATAGGCTGATGTAGGGAATTATAACCCTTTTACTTCTTCTCCACTCGAGTTCCGTCGATCAAGTTAGCTAACGACAGTCTAACTTTTAAGTTGTTTTAATAAATTGGTTACTAAGACAGAACTGAACTGAGAATAATGATACAATGCTTAAATAGAATGTGTGAGTATGACGTAGTTGTTCTAATGCCCAATCAAATAAATACAGGTGATGGAGCGAGGACGAAGTTGTTCGACGAACATCGAACCCTGCGGCAGAAGTGCCCGATTCACGGTGTGCAAACTAGAATACAATAATAATGATAATGATATAAAACGGAATGTAGCTAAACTAGTGGTGTGCTTGAGCACAAATGGCGAGCGAGCCTTAAACTACACTATTGTTAAATTTAATTTTAACAACTAACACTCAAGCTATTAAAATAAAGTCGAGTTTTTACATTACTATGAGGTAAAGGGGTTTTCAATGTCATAGTAACCGCTCCCGCAACAGTTTGAATTGAAAAAGAAGAAACAAAATCAAATCACGTTATTTAAAATTTTCTTTGTGATATTCTTAATAGTAGTTGTAACGCACAATACTTTCACACAACTGAACATACCTACGCAAGACTAACCTTCGAGGTTCGTCTAGTGGACAATGCATTTTTAAGTAAATACTGTTGAGTAGGGCTTATAACTGTGACAAATAGCGCATTAACTTACCACCGCCACTAACTCGAACAGAAATGGAGCTCCCATAAGATTTTGTGTTTTAACTGCACCCGCAAAACAATTCAAAGCCGTAAACAATTCAATTTCTAAGGTGATACGGGTAATGGTCGCTAAACCGGAGGATTCTGTTTAGTGAAGTTTGGGACTGGGTCGAACGCGGAGCGAACACAAAAATACGGAGGGTCAAAGTACAAAATGACATACGTACGTCCATATATATAAACAAACATCCCCGATTTTTTCATTTTTACCCCTGTAAGTGTCTCGCTCGCTACGCTCGCTCGCCAATTAAACGTAGCTCGCTGACTAAAACGCCTTATTATAAATGGCTCTAGCTACGAAGAAAAGGCTGCACAGTGTCCAGTCTTGTAGCTAGCTAGCTATATAGCTAACTTTGCATGTTCACATACCCCCACTTACTTTTAGATTCTGCCAGATCCAAAAGAATAATGGGTGAACATAATTTCTCAGCTTTCTACTTCCGTACTATACTAGCTAACGTACACGCGCGGCCACCACAATTTAGTATTCAAAAAAAAGTCAGAAAAAAAAAGAAAAAAGAATAAAAAATCCCCTCAAATCAACCGAGCGGGTGCGGCGCGGCGCGACTGGACTCAAATTCGCTTGTACATTTAATGGTGCTACTCTGGGAACTAACAACGCTAATGGATTTGTTATCGCACCGCCCCTTCATCTCCTCCTTACCAGACTGATCAGGTTTGATTTTCTTTCCAAGTGGACTGTTATTACATTAACTCTTATCATTATCTCCATGTAGCAAGTTAGCTTATGAGTCTGTTAGTTTACCTACCATGAATTATCAGTGATAGGTGCACACAATTATACTTTTTTGCAACACTACAACATTACAAGAAATCCAAATTGAACTAACTTCAGACAATTGAGATATATACAAAAAATGTAAACATATTAGCCTAATTATTGGGTAAGATGCATCATGATAGATTGACTTGTTCTCAATGGGGGCTTTACAAATCAGGTTCAAAATTGCCCCTCTGATCTTGCATTTATCTATTTAGAGTGAAATGTACAGAAACATAGCTAGGTAAGAATGAAAGGGATGATGCAATTTCAGTACAACTAGTAGAGTTGTCTATGGAACACCTATTTGTCCTGAATTACAGTTACAGCATAGCTTACAATAATAAGCAATGAATAATTTGTTTTATTATACCTGTTCTTGCATTGCACTGTATTTTATTATTATATTGTTAAAATTAAATAATAATAATAACAATAATAATTATATTCTTGCATTGCATTGTATTTTATTACTATTGTTATTGTGTA
>WLWI01005732.1_pt1 | contig 10326 bp, 8 predicted proteins | sample 6701501 | NCBI WGS metagenome assembly WLWI01 (sample SAMN12718690, study PRJNA515312) | sponge metagenome | isolation source: marine sponge | host: Mycale hentscheli | place: New Zealand: South Island, Marlborough, Capsize Point | collected 2014-11-01
TATCATTCCAATCTTTGCTGTGAACCAATGAAGTACAGTAAAGGTGTAACATAAATTGACACAATTTGACGCAAACTAAGTTTCTTTTTACCATTTCATGTAATTATAAGTTGATGGTATGTTTCTCTGCGATTTACACAGTAGTAATTTGATTCTAGAATTGAAATAGTGACGCTAATTTTTGGTCAAAATTTATTTCTACAATATCGCCACCCTTCACAGCCTGAAAAGAGTTCATTACCAACCATAACAAAATCCTAAACTGTCTTGATAATTAGAGTTAACAAGATTGTGAAGGTTAACCAACTAGTTATCAACACATTATACATTAATTTACAATTTTGTTGTGGTTGTAGATGGACACTTTACAGGCAGTGGTTTTATGCTCTTTCCTCAGACATTATTGGCGAGCGAGACAGTATTAGGGGTGGATAATGCAAAATCGGGTATATGTTCGATGTATATGTATGGATTGTACGTATGCCCCTTCAACGCGCGTGCGGGTACCATCTTTTTCTCCTAAAAACACGGCCTTTTAGGCTTGACCCCACTTTCTTCTGATCCTACAGCATTAAGAAAGTCTTACTTGAAACTTGCATTCCAAATGGTGAGATAATCTGCGAAACGCTTGTTTTTCAGGTCCCAAAAATTTGCTGCGACTGGTTACTAATGTGTTGGAAACCCCTTACCAGACTGCGAAATGCTTGTTTTTCAAGTCCCAAAAAGTTGCTGGGACTAGTTACTAAGGTATTGAAAACCAGACTTAATTTCAAAACTTCGTCGTTTTTTGGGGTTGCTAAAAATGTCGCTTGTAGGTTGTCAAGTGAACTGGTATCCGGAATGGCTACTAAGGAAGCCACCATTATACTTGGAAGAATCTGAGGTAAGTACGTAGTTCCATATTTGTTAGCTAAAATTACAAAAATGACTGTGGTCATTATTTTTTGTTAGATCTGTGAGCTTGTTCACCAGTTACTGGTAATTGACGTAGTCAGAATGGCTGAAATTGGATACTACAGAAGTTACCACTGTCAGAATACCTTATAACAATGCTGAGGAAACTACCATTACTAGAAGAAATCTGAGGTAAGTACTTAATTCCATATTTGTATGTTAAAATTACAAAAATAACTCAGGCCTTTCTTTTTTATAGTTGAGAGCTTGTTGTCAAGAGAGACTGGTAATTCAGAAAGTCAGAATGGGTTCAATTTGATACTACAGAAGTTACTACTAATCAAGAAAATGAGGTAAAAAAGTAATTTTGTATTTGTTTGCTAAAATTAATTGTCTTTCGTTTTGTAGCTGAGAGCTTGATGTCAAGAATTATTGGTAATTCAGATAGTCAAATTAGCTTAAATTTGTAACTACAGAAGTTACCAATGCTCAGGAAATTGAGGCAAGTAGTAATTCCATGCTAATATTACAAAAATAACACTGGCCTATTTATTTTGTAGCCGAGAGCTTGTTCAAGAATCACTGGTAATTGAGGTAGTCAAAATTGCTCAAGTCTGATACTACAGAAGTTACCATTACTCATGGAAGAGCGTAACTTGGTATTTGTGCTTGTTACTGCTATTATACTGTTCGGCATAAATTAAGCTAAAATATAAATTCTGTAGTAACAATACTTTTAACTAGGAAGGCTCGCTCGCCATTTGTGCTCAAGCACATGACTAGTATATGTGTGTATAGATGGTGTGTATGCACCTTAATTAAGCAAGCTTTACTTTATAATTAAGCTCCGAAGCGTGAGAAAATTCCTGCGAAAACGCTTGCTTTTCAAGAAACAAAAAGTTGATTCGACCGGTTACTATGGCATTAAAGACCCTTTTCCAGACTTAATTTCAAAACTTCGCTGTTTAAGGGGGATACGGAGTGCCGATTGTTGGTTGTCAAGAGCCATTGGTAGTCATAAAGAAGCTACTACTACTCGAGGGAAGCTGAGGAAAGTATGTAATTCCAGAATGGCTCAAATTTGGTACTACAAAAGTTACTACTGCTCAAGAAAATGAGGTAAGAAAGTAATTTTTTATTTGTGTGCTATAATTGATTGTCTTTTTTTTTTGTAGCTGAGAGCTTGTTGTCAAGAATTCAAGGTAATTCACATAGTCAAAGTAATTTAAATTTGATACTACAGAAGTTATCAATACTCAGGAAATTGAGGTTAGTAGTTATTCCATTTTGTTGGCTAAATTACAAATATTAACACTGGTTTGTTTTTTTATCGTAGCTGAGAGCTTGTTCAAGAGTTACTGGTAATTGAGATTATCAGAATGGCAGATGTTTGATACAAAAAAATTACCATTAATCAGGTAAGAGAGTAATTTTGTATTTGTTTGCTGAAATAAAAGGTCATAACTGCTATTATGGTGTTTGCATGAACTAAGCTAAAACATAGTAACAATACTTAGTTTAATGTTACCTAACTATCAGGCTCACTCGCCATTTGTGCTCAAGCACACCACTAGTTGGCGAGCGAGCGGAGTGAGTGAGACAGTATAAGGGGTGGATAATGCAAAATCGGGTATATGTTATATGTATATATGTGTGTATGGATGATACGTATACGCGTCAAACGCGCGCGCGGAGCTTTTTCTACAAAAAACACGGCTTTTTAGGCTTGACCCAGGTTTATTCTGAAACTACAGCACTAAGCAAGCCTTACTTTATACTTAAGCTTCGAAGTGTGAGAAAATTTCTGCGAAAATGCTTGCTTTTCAAGAAACAAAAAGTTGATTCGACCGGTTACTATGGCATTGAAGACCCTTTTCCAGACCTAATTTCAAAACTTCGCCGTTTTAGGGGGGAGATAGAGTGTCGCTTGTTGGTTGTCAAGGGTCATTGGTAGTCAGAATGCCGTAGTATTAATGCTAAGGAAGCTACTACTACTCGAAGGAAGCTGAGGTAAGTACGTAATTCCATACTTGTTAGCTAAATATGCAAAAATAAATCTGGCCTTTCTTTTTTTGTAGCTGAGAGCTTGTTGTCAACAGTGACTGGTAAATTCAAATAGTCAGAATGACTCAAATTTGGTACTACAAAAGTTACCACTGCTCAAGAAAATGAGGTAAGAAAGTAATTTTGTATTTGTGTGCTAAATTGTCTTTTGTTTTTGTAGGTGAGAGCTTGTCAAAAATTCACGGTAATTCAGATAGTCAAAGTAACTTCAATTTGATACTACAGAAGTTATCAATACTCAAGAATGAGGTAAGTAGTTATTCCATATTTGTTGGCTAAAATTACAAATAATAACACTGGTGTTATTTTTATCGTAGCTGAGAGCTTGTTCAAGAGTTACTGGTGATTGAGATTATCAGAATGGCAGATGTTTGATACTACAAAAGTTACCATTAATCAGGTAAGAAAGTGATTTTGTATTTGTTTGCTGAAATAAAAGGTCATAACTGCTATTATAGTGTGTGCATGAACTAAGCTAAAACATAGTAACAATACTTAGTTTAATGTTACCTAACTATCAGGCTTGCTCGCCATTTGTGCTCAAGCACACCACTAGTATGTATATATGTATGTATGTATGGATTGTACATATGCCCTTTAAACGCGCATGCGGGGAACTTTTTCTCCTAAAAACACGGCTTTTTAGGATTGACCCCAGTTTATTCTGAAACAACAGCATTAAGCAAGCCTTACTTTAAACTGAAGCTCCGAAGTGTGAGAAAATTCCTGCAAAAACGATTGTTTTTCAGGACACAAAAAGTTGATTCGACCGGTTACTATGGCACTGAAGACCCTTTTCCAGACTTAATGTCAAAACTTCGCCTTTTTAGTGGGGATACGAAGTGCTGATTGTTGGTTGCCAAGAGCCATTGGTAGTCAGAATGCTGTAATATTAAAGCTAAGGAGGCTACTATTACTCTAGGGAAGCTGAGGTAAGTACGTAATTCCATATTTGTGCGCTAAATATACAAAAATAACTCTGGCCTTTCTTATATGTAGCTAAGAGCTTGTTGTTAACAGTGACTGGTAAATTCAAATAGTCAGAATGGCTTCAATTTGATACTACGGAAGTTACCACTGCTCAAGAGAATGAGGAAGTAATTTTGTATTTGTGTGCTAAAATTTCTTTTGTTTTTGTAGCTGAGAGCTTGTTGTCAAGAATTACTAAGCTAACTGAGCATGCAAAAAAAAATGCAGCTGACAAAAGCAGCTGTTTTTTTTGGGAGGGAGCTGAAGTGTTAGAATGGCTTCTTTAGAATTAGAGAGTTGTTCTAAGGCAAAAAGGCCAAGAAGGAGCTGTCATGTTTCCATGAATTGGGTAGAAAAGTTCCTAGGCATTGCTACAAGTTCTAAAGGTAGAATAATTGACTAGTAAAATTTTTAATCAAATATAATAGAAACTTTATTATATAATGGCTTTGCAAAGTGTACCTACTGCTCTTTGTGACATCAGTATATCTCATTAAACGTAAACACAGCCTATTAAATGCATTATAAAAATTAAAATAATACCCATGTTTTGTCTAGATGATGAAATTTACTACACTGTTCTCTTTCATTTTTTCTCAGGAAAAGCTTTCTAGTTCATTTATTTAATCTTAGATTCATGTGTTTACTTTTCCTTGAAAATGACATAATGTATTGTTTGAAGGCAATATTGTATTTAAGAACCACACTCATCTTGATATCTTCAGTTTAACGAATTGAAAGAGGTGAAGATACAGCTGAAAGATGGTCGATGTTAATCTTAATTTCACATGTTCCTTTCCTTGGCTGAGTAAAAATAACATCACAGAAGATGTGTGGCAGATTCGAGAGGAAGCACATTTAGAGTACAGTGTCATAGCAGCAACATCATCTATCCTGGCAATGTTAATTGGAATACCATGGAATGCTGTCTTACTAGCTATTCTTGTACTCAGACAAAAGTACAAAGACCCTACTTATATTTTTGTACTAAATCTAGTTGTAGCAGACTTTCTGGTGTGTGCACTTGTGTTCCCAGTCAATACTCATTCGGCAATTAATCAGAAGTTTACAATTGGACATTCTGACTATATTCGCTGCACAGTTTGCAATGTAACTGTAATTTGCTTTGTGACACTATCACTCGTCTCACTCTTCACTTTGGGACTAATGTCCCTTGATAGATTTATTTACGTCCGAATGAGCATTCAGTATAGCCAGTATGTGACTTCAAAGAGAATTGTCATGGCCCTGTGTACTGTCTGGTTAGTTTGCTTCATCGTTGCTATACCACCTGTATTTGGCTTTGGAGGAATACAATTTGACGATGTATTTGGTGTGTGTATGCTCATTACAACTAGAAGAAATCCTCTCTCCAATCATAAAATATTCTTAGCATTCTATGGTTTTCTTCCTCACCTGGCTATGCTCATTGGTAATATAGGTTTGCTGGTTCTAGCATGTAGAAGCATCTCACAACGATACAAGAGATCGTTGAGAAACTCTGGAGGCAAAACTGACTCCAAATTAACTGCAAAAGAAAAAGGAAAATTGGCTAACTGTCAAAAAGAACAAAGGCACCTTCTAAAAGTCTTTATTATTTTATTTGCCTCCAATTTTGTCAGTAGCTTACCGCTGCTAATTTTAGCCCCACTAGAGGCCATACTTGAAGAAGAAAACATAAAACGATATTATGCCTTAATTTATTTGATTATATTCACCCGGCCAGCTGTTTATCCAGTGTTAGCTAGAGGCCTGCCTCATCGGCAAACCACGGGATGTGATTCTCAGACTTCTCTGCAAGTGGAAAAGGAAGGAATACAGTACACATTCTGGGTTGTCTGTATAATTGATTCCAGAGGTTGCATAAAAACTAGTTTCATTGTTGTCATTAGTGAATCCAGTGTTCATCAATTAAAAACATTAATCCAATTAAACTAAGCTATAACAAGACGGAATTGTCACAGGGTTTTGGTTACTAAGGAAAAAAATTAGATTGTATACAAACTTCATCCAGTCAACAAATTGGTGGGTTCCATGTTTAGAATAAAGCATTCAAATAAACATCCAAAAAAATCTTAAGACATCCAAATAAACACCATCCAGAATAAAGAATTGATTAATCAGCAACACACATAACGAGTTGGCCTTTCAAATTTGCGCAACAATTCTTGCTCAACAATTCTTGCTCGGCTAATTACTTGAACTGTGCAGCGCTGACCCTAGGTGCATCAGCACAAGCTCCAACTGTTTTTTTATCTGAAGGGCAGTCCTAATTTTTGGACTATGTCCTTCATCATTGAAGACTCAGTACTGCCCTATTGTTTGCCCTTCAAGTTCTTTAGACATAACAAATTTGGTAATGGGGAGCTCAACATGAGGAACTATCGGAAGAAGACAAGGTTGGTTTCTTGCTTGCCAGCCTACCTGACTTATATGACACACTTGTCACAGCTTTGCAAGGACAGTCTGAGGATGCTCATTAATGAGACCTTGTCACTCAGAGAGTAATGCTGGAGGAGCAAAGACAGAAAGACAGAGGTACTAACTCAGAAGAAAAGAAGGTCCTACTGGCACATACTGATCAGTGAAGTACTCGACCTACACCTGCTGCCTTTAAGAGATATGTCACATGCTACTGTTGTAACAAGAAGGGTCACTTGAAACGAGATGTCGAAAACTAGCTCGAGATCTCAAGACTAACGAGCAGTCCAAGACTGAGAAAGGATATCCTGCTTCCACAGATGCAGATGGAATGCTTGTTGCAGCCATTAATCAGGCACTCAGTGCCAAGGCAGGCCATGACAGCTGGATTGTGGTGAAAACCTGTTTGTTGAGCAAGCTCATGTTGCTCATGGAAAAGACAAGAAAGGACTTCACAAGATGGTTGAATGTTTTTATTATGACGCAAGTCACGACATTGGTTTCTGTGAAGCATGCACAGGAGCATAGTCCTCAAAGGTCCCCAAATTTCCGGGACGGTCCCGGATTTTATGAATTTGTCCCAGGTCCTGAAGACCCTCTTGCAAATGTATTGTTGGTCCTAGAATTTAAACAACTTAGATTTTTTTTTTACACCAGCAATACACAAACCAGAAAATTTCAGATTTTGAGAAGTCCACCACCACTACCAAAAACAGAGCTAACTGAGCATGCAAAAAAAAAAAATGCAGCTGACAAAAACAGCTGTTTTTTTTTTGGGAGGGAGCTGAAGTGTTAGAATGGCTTCTTTAGAATCAGAGAGTTGTTCAAAAGCAAAAAGGCCAAGAAGGAGCTGTCATTTTTCCATGAATTGGGTAGAAAAGTTCCTAGGCATTGCTACAAGTTCTAAAGGTAGAATAATTGACTAGTAAAAATTTTAATCAAATATAATAGAAACTTTATTATAGGTAATGGCTTTGCAAAGTGTACCTACTGCTCTTTGTGACATCAGTATATCTCATAGTAGTCGAAATAATGTGGTAAGTCACATTCGGTCGAAGCGCCATAAAGAAATGGCAAAGGTATCTTCTTCAAAAGCATTACCTTCTCTGCTAAGACTAATTGTTAGCCCTAAAGTAATTGAAGCTGAAGCACTTTGGACTACCTTCGTGGCTCAGCATAATCTTGCTTTTGAGACTAGCAATCATGCTATATAAACTCTTTTACAGAATGTTTCCAGATTCTGAAATAGCTAAAAAAAATTGCCTATGGACACAGTAAGACTGCAGCTATTATCAAGGAAGCCTTGGCTCCTCACCATCTCTCTAAAACCTTTCATGACGACATGTCAGAGGTATATTCTGTGATGATGGATGAATCCAATGACAAAACTAACAAGTCATGCATTATTTTGATTCGTGTTTTCGATTCATGTGTTGGAGATGTACGTACTAGATTCCTCCATATGCCCATAGTTAACATTGGTTCAGCAAAAAAATCGTTTGAAGCCCTAAAGGAGAGCTAATGGTTTAGATTTCACAAGATGTTTGAATCCTGAATTTTTCACTAGCTCATTACCCTAGTAGTTATAGCAACCAGCCTAGCCTATCAGATTTTACAGCTACAATATAAATGATAAGCAGAAAATATACAGCTAGGGTAGCTAAAAATGCCAAAATTGGGCTTGAAGAGCTGCCAAAACAGCCAGAGATTGAAAAGAGTAAAATGAAATGAAAATGGAAGGATCCAAGAAGAGCTAAGAAAGCTGCTACTAGAGCAGGTAAGATATGTAGTATTATATCATTGTATGTTAAAAGTAGCCCTAGGAAAAGTGTAGTGCTTATAAAATAAGTATAGTAACTGCTAAGAATAAAGTTGGGTTTGAATTGGTGCTAATTGAAACTTTAATTGTGTTATTACTTACTTTGAAATATTTAAACCTTTAATGAAGGGAATACTACCACTTCCGAATCTGCAGCAGCCACAGATATTGGTAGAAAAAATTCTTCTTTTTAGGTTACACTAGAGAAAGGTAGCACAGTAAATGCTGTTGAAGATTACCATGATACTTCATAGCATGTGCAGCCGCCTTAGCAGAAAAAAAAGGTCCACATACGCCTATGCAAATTGAAATGAAGACATAGATATATATCTGTACATGGCATCTTTAAACTAGCTTTGCTCGCTCTGCTGAATATACACTACACCAGCTCGTTCACTGTGATGAAGCACTCCACTAGTGAAATATGACTGTTTTTAATAGCTATTGGATGTATTACCTTATACATAATAAAATGAAAAGAAACAATGTTTGCTATCAAAGTATATCATTATTTCATGTGAACAGAGTGACATCTCACTTCATATTGATTGTACTTAGTTAAAATTTCAGATATTGTTTGATGAAATGTCACTAAGTTTGGAAATTGCTGCACAATTTTGCCTAGTTCTCTGCTGGGTAGATCACTGGTTAGAATGGTATGAAGATAACTGTACATCATGACGTCTAAGGTGGTTATCCTGAACACAGAAAAACAAAACCAATAAACAAAACAAAAATATTAAAAAAAGTTGGTAGTAATAGTAAATGCTCATGATCATCATAGCACCAATAAACAAATCAAATGACAAAACACACAACAACAAAAAACAAAAGCAAAGCAAAAAACTAAAACAAAAAACAACAACAACACTGAACGTATTTATAGTTTTTATGTGAATGTCAATTAACCAAGACCACAAACAGAAGGGTCATTTTCGCACATATGAAGATCTTGGGAACAAAACTGATGTATGTGAATGTATGTACACATGTAGCATTAAAAGTTTTTAGTATTTCTATGGCTGCTCGGGTAGCTCGGGCAATGACCTCAACACTTTTCATAGTCAATTATTTACTTCATAAGGTGAAGATTGTCACCACACTCTTGCCCCCACACTCTTGCCCCCACTTTACTCGTGGTTAGTTGTTACTCTGGCGCGCACAGCCACTCTGTGAAAAAAAGGAGGATTAGGTAAAGGGTCTGGCTGGCAAGACTGAATAAAGCTAGTTGTTTTTTTTTTGCATGGCTCCCCACAGCTATACTGTAAAGGATAATATTGATCTTCTGAAGTCTACTCATCAGCCAAAGGGATTCTCTTTTCTGCAAAGAAATTTTGGAGCTACGAAACGGTCGTTTAAGAAGAATGGTGTAATACTTGGCCCTGGCTTCATTATAATGAAGGATCTGACAGTGTTTTGTGCCTTTCTTGTTGCCAAGCTATTAAGCAAAATTGATGAGCTGTAAAACAGGATCTTCAGATGCAGCCTTTGCAAGTGATAAAGCTAGTATAAATTGTGGTTATTACTTGTTTGAATGAAATGCTGAGCAAAAATTTGGCTATTGAGAAAGCTAATAATCGTCATTACCTACAGAAGATTGTGACCAGTCTTAAGATTCTTGCTAGACAGGGCAATGCAATATGAGGCCATGATGTCAATGAAGGAAACTTAATGCAGCTTATGCAGCTACTTAGACAAGATGACCCAAAAGTAAGTTGTCAATTATTAAAGCTAAAAAATTGCCATGAAATGTAGAGATATTTTTATGACTTTTGCACATAATTCAGCGAGCGAGCGAGACACTTACAGGGGTAACACAATTGAAAATCGGGGATGTTTGTTTGTTTATATATGGACGTACGTATGTCATTTTGTACTTTGACCCTCCGTATTTTTGTGTTCGCTCCGCGTTGGACCCCGTCCCAAACTTCACTAAACAGAATCTTCCGGTTTAGCGACCATTACCCGTATCGCCTTAGAAATCGAATTGTTTACGGCTTTGAATTGTTTTGCGGGTGCAGTTAAAACTCATAAACTTATGGCAGCTCCATTTCTATTAGAGTTAGTGGCGGTGGTAAGTTAATACGCCATTTGTCACAGTTATAAGCCCTACTCAACAGTATTTACTTAAAAATTCATTGTCCATTAGACTTACCACG
>WLWI01005734.1_pt1 | contig 10324 bp, 4 predicted proteins | sample 6701501 | NCBI WGS metagenome assembly WLWI01 (sample SAMN12718690, study PRJNA515312) | sponge metagenome | isolation source: marine sponge | host: Mycale hentscheli | place: New Zealand: South Island, Marlborough, Capsize Point | collected 2014-11-01
CTTGCTAAAGTAAACTTTCTGGCTTGCTTCAATTGAATTTTAATTGAATTTTAATTTTGGGCCGGAAACACGGAAGAATTCGCTTGACACCACACCGGGAAAATATCATAGCCCCAGGAAAAATCACAGGGAAAATATTACTTTTAATCCATGGGTGTTACCGCAGCAACCATGGTATAAGTAAAATTATTTGTGCCAAGAGCAGATAATTATAATATTTATTTTGTTAATTGTATTTTTACTAATCTGATTAGTTAAATATGACAGGGGTTGTTGCGATATTTTGTTCGTTGGTTTAATGTGGCCCTATAGTAGGTACATGTGCTTTTTTTTCTTTGGAGAATTGGTTGATTTAGTTGAAATTACTTACTTCAACAGTAGACATAACAGTGATTTTAATTGTACACTCATTATATCACTCTCTTTAAGACCATTTATTGTACATTAATTACTCAGCAGAATTCCTAAAGAACAGCATTTACAGTTCAACTTTAAATGTCAAACAAATTCATCATAGCAAATGGTCTGTGCTCAATTATATACTATACAGCAGAGCTAGTTTCAATTTAACTATGCTAATTTATCTTAGGGCTAGGATTTCTAGTGTTTTCTTCCACACCTAATTTAACTTAGGGCTAGGAGTGTTTTCTTCCACACCTTCATAATGTCAGTCTTAGCTTGCAACATTCCTCAGTTGTGCTCTGTGTTACAGGATACATCATGAACTTTTCCTCAACTGGTATCCACAGCAGCTCAGAGCTTGCTACTCTGAGGTTTTTTTTTTGTGCTTCCTTTTAGAGCACCAAAATAAACTCGATATGTCTGGACTAAACGTATTAGCAACACCAATAGTCTTAATAATGGTTTCAATAAAAATCCCCTCCCGTGTTTATGCCTTAAAAAATGCTTGTGAAGTATTAATACCCAAAGAGCATGTAGCAAGCAGGAAGTTCGAAGTACTGGTTACTGCCTGCATAACTTAGTCTGACCTGAGATATATTACCGTAATAAGGTTGGCTACTATCCTCATGACTAATTTGTAAACACATTGCTACTTAAAAACGAACAAACAAAGTAAAACCAATTGCCTGAATTGCATGTAAAGAAATAGAAACAAACATTATGGGGTCTTCTATAGCCTTCACTACTTATAATTCTAGGTTTCGCAGTAGATATACACAGTCACTTTAAAAACAAAGCTTGTAGCAATAACTCCAACACTGAGTACTGGGCTATTATATGATTTCTGTTTTCCTTTTGTGAAGCCACAAATGTTGACTTCTAATGGCTTCTCCTCGTTATTGGTTTAAAGTGTGTCTAATTAAATCGTTATGAGTATTGAGCATGTTAAAATATATGAAATGACCATGATGAATGTTTAAGGAGAAATTTTAAGCTGTAATGAATGTGATGAATTGTGAATAATTTATTAAATAATATAGTCCAATGGTTTGGGGATGAAAATCACTGCCATCACTCATAAGTCATTAAAGGGGTGTGGCACTTATTATAAAATAGCACATAAGGCTTAGATTAAGATGAACCAATGCCATTAGTAACACTTTTTGAGGGAGAGCAGACACTCTTTCTGCCCCTTTATTCTACCCCTTCCAGTATTTGTTGCAGACTTTAATTTCAGAATTAGCTCGAAAGCTTCGCTGGTAGCAAAATGTCCTTGAACTTGCCAAGCGCATTAGAAATCCTTGAAATTGTGGCTTGTCAGTATCCTACTCGATTTGTACAGACAATCCAGACATTTCCCCTAGTCAAAAGCTGGTATGAATAGTTTACCAAAGCGTTTGTAAGGGTAATGGCAACAAGACTACTCTCTATCTATAGTTACACCAACCACAGATGACCCAATGCGCAAGGTCAGAGTTAGCGTTTTGCGTGTGGGAATTAGAAAGTATTGGAGTTGAAAAAAAGCGTCACTATTTCTAGTCATTGAAAATAGTATTTGGGTTGTTGGTGGGGATGTAATTTGTGAGGTACTTCTAACAGGCTACGCTCTGGCGGCACCATTGTTTCCAACTATCCTCGAAAACAAACCATTCGATCTGAATTTTCTAGTTAGTTACTTTTAACTTGGGTAATATTAAAAATATGTAATTGATAATTTTTCAAGCTAGATATTGAAAGACTTAAGCTATTTATTGTTGTTGTTATTTTAGATATTAATCTGGGATCAACACAATTGTTATTTGAAGGCAATCATTCAAGCTATTGGCAAGCGTCAACTGAAAACTGGATGAATTGATCTAGCCATATCAATGGTGTTTCATTTGGAGAAGCCTTGACGAAGTGGTATAAAGATATTGCATCATCTAAAGTGAGTATTATATAACATCGTACAGCAGAGTGTATCTTAAATATTCAGGAAAAGAGCGAAGTGACCTAGACATGGTTAGGTAAAGGGTCTGGCTTGCGAGACTAGACTCTTAGTTGGAATTTCACTGGTGGGTTTTTTGTTGGTATGAACGTCTATTTATGTCACTAAACGAATCTAAAATAATTAAAGGTTAGGGGCAGGGCCTAGCGAGCTCCTCGTAGCTGAGTTTCTAAGAGCAAGAAATTTAGCTTGTCTAGCATCTCCAGTGTGTCTCAAATACTTTTTTAGACTGTAAACATCTGCTTTCTGCAATATGTTTTTGATAGCGTTTCTCTTGAATCATTTTCTAGACTTCTAGTTAAGAGCTGAGACATTATTTTCAGGTAAAATTATAATTGTGATAGTAAAAAAAACACCACACAATAGCTATAATCAACGTATTATTGATACATCTAGATTATGAATAAAACTCGAAATTGGTTCAGTGATTTTCTTTAGCATTTGCCACATCACTATTATGTGCAGTGTATTAAAATGAGGCTGCTTTGCTTATAGTTTGTGCACTACTAGACCACTAGTTCTACACACAGCAACTTCATGATTATAATGTATGTTGTTTTATTTACTGTGTTAATTTAGACTTTCTTGTTATTCCAATTTATCCTCCTGGAAATGAGAGCTCCTGTTAACAGGGCAGCACCTGAGGTCATGACTGAAGATGTTGTGACTATATCACTCATCAACATTGTATATTATTACTTGAAATTCAAGGGAACATCTAGAGTCCTGGAAAGAAATTGTTAACTGACTGGACAATTCGTGAGGTAAGATCGTCTAATAGAACTATAGTCTAATGATACTGCTTTAATTTCAGGATTTGAAAGATTTATCTTGGAAGAAATAGCAAAAAATCTTTATAAAGAACAAAATGTTTCAAAGGAAGTCATCAAGCAAAATGATCCTATTATCAACAGACTAATGACGGATAGGAATGCACTGCAGAAATGGTTGACAGGTTGTTGTGAGGAAAAAAAAATGGATCCTGCAAAGACTTTGTACTAACCACAGTAGAAAGAATTTTTCTAAGGCGAATAGTATTAAGTTGGCACAACTTTAGCTGTAAGTGTAATTATAACCAAATAGACCACAGCAACTAATTGTAAAAAGTAGTTGAAATTATAATGTTGTAACTTAACCTACCCGTCGAATGAGTACAAAGAGAAAATAGTGCTCTTGGGATTCTTACTATGAACGTTTAGGTGCTTAGGTCTGCTCTAAGACTAAATGTAGCTGGCTTTTAAGGCATTCAACTCATAATGGTCCACTGGTTCATTACTTTCTTATTTTATCAACATTTTACCAACTTATATAGTCAGAGGTGCGGGTGGAAAAAGGGGTCGCACGTAAAATACAATAAGCAAAAAAAAATATGAAAATTCAGACAATAAATAAACACCATGGAATCTCAATTGTGTAACTCCTGTTTTTAATGTTTCAGGTAAGAATTCTGTGATGATAATTGTTGAGGTCACAGTTCTTCCAGAAATCAAGAAGCAAGACCCAGACTCCATTTGGGAGATGAGCAAAGCTTCCTAATAGGACAAGTTAAACTAGAAAGACAATAAAACCTAATGAAATATCTAGGTAAATCAATTTCTGTTCACATTTTCTATTTAGCTAAACAGAATAAAAAAAAGAGAAAGATAAACAACTTAAAATGAAAATAATATGAAGTGATTAAAGATATATAATTTTTTTTTGGTTATAATACAATAATAGTGTATTGAATAATTAATTTCAGTGAACATGTCATGTAAGAATGAATATAAATACATAAACTAGATATGAAATATTATTAGATTAGTTGAAGGTTTGGCTGAATAGGAGGCAGGTGGAGAATAATTCGTTTGTAGACTGGGTAAATACCAAATCCATGACAAAATTGATAGATTATTGTACTTTAAAAGACCGTGGCTAAGGGATTTAGTATGCGTGCCACAACCTTTGATGATGTCTTATTGAAGACAGTTTATAATAATAGATCAAGTGCTCATAGACAGTAGTGTAATCAACACTTATGCGTGTAGATTCCCTGACTTCCATGAGTGCAAGGAGAAATTATGAGAGTAGTTCTGGGTGTGATTGGCATGGGAGTGGTAGGCATTGCAAGCATTCCTCCAACTTGAACGAGTGTGGGGTATTGTGAGTGGTGACAAGCCTAAGATTTGCGATTGGGTTAGGCTAGTACTTGATGACGTTACTGTGAGTGGGTTCTTGACACACCGTTTATGGTCAATACTAGAGCCTAGATCATGGTGGTGGTTCTAGCCAATGTATCTAAAAGGAATCAACGGTGTTGTTAGTTTGTGACGAGTTTTGATTATCTGAAGCGGAGAGCGATGAAAGGGACTTGCAAGAGAGCAGTACAGATGTTTTTGCTTTCATTGGATCTCCAACAGTTACTTTTGGGGAAGTGGAAGCTTTAGAAGATGCTGTGCATTCTTCTGATGATAGCACTTGCAATGGGTCTGAATCTTCAGATGCTGAAGGTGAGCCATGCAAGGATAGTTAGTTCTGGGTTTAGCTAATAGAGCATAGTAATCTCGTATTCAATGCTCCTTTTGCAAGGTCCATTTACGTGTTGCACCTGAATGTAACTGTTTTTTTTAACATACTCTTACAGATTTTTCATTATAAGCAACATTTTTGTACAACTTTAGATTTTTCATTATAAATATATAATTCAATCATCTAGATGTAAATCTAATTGTATAATCAACATATTATCACTTTTATATTAAAATAATTCAGTAAATATTATGAAACATTAATTATTTTTTTGTGGTTTGTTGCTAGGCAACATACATGCGGTTTTTCAAAATCCCTAACTAGTGTGCTACATGAATATATATGGTTGCTAGGTACTTTTTTCAATGTTTAATTTGTTATGATTTTTAAAATCTATTTACATATTATTTTCTTTTTTTAAATCTACCGGTGAAAGGTTTTAATGAAATCTATTTTAAGACATTTAAGGAGGTGTATAATGTTTTGTGGCTGCTAGGAATATACTGAGATCAATAAATTAGTCTAAACTTTCTGAATTCTTGCACAGAAATTTAAAGAATTTTTTTAACTAAAAAGAATTTTGTTAAACATATTGTATAAGGAATGTGCATTACATTATATTAATTTTAATACAGTAATTGTTGCAAGCTAGTTATGTTGCTACTATTACTGTAAAAAATACGCAGTGTACCACACACACCAAATGTAGTGTTCTGGACTTATCGCATCTAGCATGTTATTGGGTGTGAAACAGCACTTAAATTAGGGTGTGCTTTGAACACCAAATAAAGTGTGTATACACAACACTAAAAGTGTAAATTTACACTACCACAGGTGTATAAGAACACCAAGATTTATGTAGGTGTGGTGTAAACCTCGCCCAATATTCAATTATTCCCAAGAATGTATTTCAAGCAATTCCTGAAATTCAAGAAAATTGACTCAGCCGAGATAAAATTAGAAACAGAAATTGGAAGTTCAGATTTTTTTCTTAATAAAATATTCTCTAAAAAAAAGCAAACACTGTTTAATCTTTTCGTATAGCAAAATATCAAAAACAAAAAAGCTGGTATGATACACAGTACACTATCCTTGATACCCACTTCAAAAATGACCTCCTGATTGATCACTAAGAAACACTGCCCAGACCTTTCCATATACTTGATATTACAAGGAGCAAATGCTTGCTTTGATTCTTCTAAGATATTATAACATTATCCAGATCACTTGACTCCTATAAAACACTAATATACTATCATACCCATAAAGTTGGCACAATAAATTATGAAGGAGTAGTTCTTTGGTAACTACCACCACCGCCATAAAAATTAAACACCATAATAAAACTGCAAAAATATTGGTGGTATGCCTAATAAGGACTAAAAGTATTAAGTAAAATAGCAGCACATAAAAAAAAAGTGTTCAAGTGAAACGTTAAAATTTAAAGTGAAATACATTGTAGAATGCTTGACACCACAAAATAATAGTAATTATTGACTTCATCACTACAACTCACACTACTGAACACTCACCATAACTGACTAAGTAGTATATACGGCACAACATATATACTAATCAGAAAACAATTTTTAAAAAACCTTGAAAAAGAGATGAGTGAAAAAAATGGAGAATAACAATAGGGGAAAAATGAAGAAAAATAAGAAAGTAATAAATGATGGCATCTGAATGCAAAACTTTTTTGTAAAAGTACGGATAAGAGGACAAATAACAAACAAACAAAAAGTCAGAAGATAGTTTAGCAAACCTGGATATAAGACGCTCAATGACACAATGACAAGGCAAGAAGGAGGAAAAAGTCGTTGGAAACAAATCGATGATTAGGATCACGGCCAGTGCTTCCTTGCATGTCTGACAGTTACTTACTACTACAGAAATTCATATTTAGGCAATGCAACACTTGACTATTAACGAGAAGTTGCCACCATGTCATGGTCATATTACGAGTGACATCACTGCTACATAATACTATAGCATGTATGTGTCCGATTGTAATCACCACAAGAAACTGTCGTTACTTAAAATAAGATTAAATACAGGATTAGTAAATCATACAATGAGTATATATTATTATGAAACAAAGAACGATAAAATAAAGCTAATATAACAAGTGAATCACCACTAAGAGAATAAAGAGAATATTCTGCAAGATGATTACTTTGTTTCACTTCAGGGAAGATTTGGCTTACACAAGCCCCATTATTTACAATGCTACACTTTTCTAGTTAATGCACACCCACTATGAACTGTACATGTTAGAAAATAAAAATTTTGGTTGTTTGCAAAAAAAATTGTAAAAGGAATGGATCAAATATTTTTTTAACACGGCCTAATTACGCACTAAAATTGGCTTAAGGCAAGTGACAATGCAAGCATGAGAGTGAAAATGTTTTCCTCATATTATTGTATGACGAATGTAATAAGTACATTGGATATTCAAGTTGTGCTTCATAATGCATCTAAAAAATACAGTTGTCCAGAGTTATACACGGGTGCATTGGAGCATCCAATATAAAGCGTTCAATATGGGAGAATGATCAAGAACACATAGGATATGGGAAAATACTGCCCTAGGAAAAAAAATTTCATTTAAAAAAAATATAGTTATTCCTCTGGGGCAACCAACAGTCGCTGGGCACAGTTCAATACACAATAATACTGTTTCGTTTCGTTTGCTATGCGAAGACGGGATATTAGAGTCAGTTATTGTCATGTCAAAGATATTTTAGTGAAATATCCTTTCTTCAAAATGCAAGACATTGTAAGTTTGTTTATTGTCATTATTTATATAGCCATGCGACAGTCTTGTTTTGCTCAATTTTTTCATTGTTCGTTTGTAATTTCAAGGACGAAGGAATGGAGTTTAACATACAGGGTCAGATCTTCAGATTTAGGACAATCAGTATTATGTGTGCCGATCATTTAGCAAATTGGAGTCTTGGAGGACGTAAACCTCTCTCTAGTGCTTTGAGAAAGTGCTAATATTGTATGGCTGTTGGTAAAGACATGAATTCCAAGGTAGAATCATTAAGTTACCTTAAATTATTTCATCACTAGCTTGTTATTTGATTTAGTTCGTGTCTGAGAACTTTGAGAGTCGAACAAGAGAAGTCCACTCTAGTCATTTTACTTTACTAAAGGGTTCTTTACACGATCATATTGGACCGTGATTCTATTTTGAATACTTCAAAATATTTCTATGTAACCCAGAGATTTGCTCCCGACATAGCTAATGCATGATATTTTGGAGGGAAGCTTACAATACAAATTGAAAGAATTGCTGAAGTACTCTATGTTGGAGCAAAATTCCATCACCCAGAACTTGTTAAATAAAAAAATCACTTATTTTCGGTATGGACATATTGAATCTCGGAACAAACCTGTGACCATCTCATACAGTTCTTTAACTTCATCCGACCACAGTTTGAAACAAAGTAGTGAGTGTTACCTATGTGTGTTTGAAATGCACATGTGGAAAAATGGCATGCAGTAAAGATATCTTTAAAAATTTCCTATACGGACATCACACACTTAACTGAACACACAAGTGCACACACACACACACACACACACATGCACACACATACACATGTGCACATACACTCACACATGCCATACACACATGCACACACATACACATGTGCACATGCACTCACACATGCCACACACACGTGCACATGCACTATATGTACACAGGTATGGACATTATACATCAATACATAATAATGTATTGTTGTTGTTTTGTAATTGTATGTGTTTTTTGTAGTCAGCTAACTCTGGCGTCTTGCGAAAATGCTTCCTTTAATGTTTGGGCGGTTCATCGTTGAAAATAAGGAACATTGGGAATTTTTTTTTACTATTACTCAGTTTTACTGATTTTATATCTGGAGTTAAGGTTTCTCAAGATTTTATATCATACTTGAAAGAAGCAATCAAGAACACCATGTGAACTTCAGCAAGTTATGTTCATCTGCTTCAATTACCCCAAATACATATTGGTGTACCCCAATACATATTGGTGTATGCGTTTTGAAGCAAAGCATAGTTATTTTAAATCTCTTGATTCAAAAAATATAATGCTGATTCATCCACCAGAATGGCTGTGAAGGTATATTTCTTATTATGAATGCATCATGCAGATAAGTGACTCTGTGGGAAAATGTGGTGCGTGTAAACAGAAAAGACCTATTCAAATGATTAAAAGTTTATTAATTAAACCGACAGATTGAAACTGATTATGCCCAGGAAATAAATATATTGTTTTGATTTCTCTTTGTTGTTCAGATATGGTGCACCCAATACATATTGGTGTATGCGTTTTGAAGCAAAGCATAGTTATTTTAAATCTCTTGATTCAAAAAATAAAATGTTTAAAAATATTACTACAACATTGGCTCAGTATCATCAGAACTTAATGTGTTATTATTCATGGATGGAGATATTTTGAAGAAAGACTGAGAATTTGGGACAATTAAGTAAGATATATCATGTTGTCTTTGTACAAGTGTTGTGTATTCTAACTACACATAGGTCTAGCAATAAGATAGTACACCAAGTCAATAACAGATTGGGATTTAATTGCATAGGCTTGTACTGGTACATGAGGGAGAATGAAAAAGTGGAAATTAATATATGCTCCTTTCTGTGTCTGGTACGTGTATGTGATACGTGCTGTGTCCATGGTACACTTGTATTTTTGTTGTTTGTGTGTATGTCTTTGTCGTGTGTGTTTTGTCTTGAGAGTGTAAAATGTGTGTTGTTACACAGTCCAATTATCACAAGTATAATTATATTCATGATGCTCTCCAGAGAGTAAGTAGCATATTGTTTTGCTTCAATGAGCACTAAACGAGCTACAGTAATATTGCAAATTAATAAAAATTCATTTAAAGGTCAAATTCTTTTAAAGGTCAAATCCTCTAAACATTAGTTTGTTTGTTTTTCAGACAATGTGTAGGAAAGGAGGTGTATTTCATGGGGATGTGGTATTATCAGATGTATGGGATGAAATTTAAACTGACATCAACATGTAAGTTATTGTACATGAGTGGGTCTAGAATAAGGACCTTATGGCACAACCAAAAAAATTGAGTTTTTTATGCTATTAGTAAGCTCCACTGGAACTAGGCTGTATTCAGCAAAGCAGTGACTAACAAAAATTTGTGTGAGTTCTTTTTAGCTTTTGTAGCATCTCACAGACTCTCTTGTTGGAATCCTTGACTACTCTACTGGATGTAGTGGTAAACTTTCACCCAGAGGTAAGCTGTAAAATGCATGCAATAGTTTCAAAGCTATGCAGGTTTTGTTGCTGCTAGTATTAAACCCCACCCATTTCCTGTTCATTGTATTTTGTGAACAAGAGAGAATATAAAGTACCTTGTCTTTTCATGGCATGTTTGGGTTCTTTTA
>WLWI01005735.1_pt1 | contig 10323 bp, 9 predicted proteins | sample 6701501 | NCBI WGS metagenome assembly WLWI01 (sample SAMN12718690, study PRJNA515312) | sponge metagenome | isolation source: marine sponge | host: Mycale hentscheli | place: New Zealand: South Island, Marlborough, Capsize Point | collected 2014-11-01
ATAAACATGCTAGGTAACCTTAATTTTTTGACCCATATTCTGTTTGAATTAGCTGCAATCAACATCAAGTATAAAAGGACAAGTTCTACATTATTATTTATACTAGTGGACAACAAAATTAATTAATATCTGTTATTCTTGGAGGTTCACAGAGATGCCTACACAACCATTACGTTTTCTATTGATGGCAAAAAAGGATACTAACTGCACACATAGTCCAGCTACATTTTGAAATGCCATTTTTTCCTTTGCAAAATGAATAATCATAAACATGTTTTAAACGTATGGTAGTCTATTTTAGTTTCATATTCTTTTAGCAATTTTTTTTGAGAATGAAATATAGCTGTCTGAAGTTAAAATACATGTATAATCACTTTGCTGAAGTAGCACAAACAGAATGATTTTGTCATGATTATCTAATTGAAAGGCAGAACAGAAATAAAATTACAGTTGATCAGTACTATATATATTATTATGTTTATGGTCAGTATAATATAATTTTTTTCAATAAGCATGTTTCCAGGCTAATAGCTACTTCTAGAGAATATTTAAACTTAATAGTTTCACTTTACCACATTGGACTTTACATCTATTGTTAACTACAACTCTTTATTGAGCAGTTTCAAATCTCACATATTGTTTACAACTCAAGAGACATAGAGTTATCATTCCTAATGAAAGCTACCAGTTAGTTATACATACTATCTTAACATTGTGTTGTATGTGAATTATTTTGTTGCTGAAAAACATCAACTGTCGAAAGCATAAGTCTCCTCTTTAAAAAAATCAAATTATCTTCAGTTGTAGTGCACAATGTGTACCAACTATACTAGTCATCACACATACATATTAATATGTTCATAATACACACATATTTAACACACACAACAGTATGTACACATCAATATAGTATCAATCAAAATTATCTATCAAGACTCACTTGCAAAACTATGCTAGCATTATCTGATACTACATTCTATTATAGTACTTCAATTGTAACTTCAACATATGTACTACTCAAAACATTAAAAATTGAACTAAGATGACTTCACATTCAGGATAGGATCGGGGGAGGGGGGGTGGGGGTGCAGAGCTAAGGTGGCAAGGGGACTCCCCTTCCTAACAAGTTTTTGAAAAAAATTATAAGGATGAATGTATTATAAGAGGCTATACTGTTTAGTCAACTACATGCTAAATTAAGCTCTTCATTCATAAACAAATCTTGTACAATCATTTATATTTAAAAAAATTTGTGAGTTTTGACCTAATATTTGGGCCCATCCCTCTCGCTAGCACTGGATCCAACTCTGATACTAGTGTTAATCATGTTCCGTCTTAGTCTACAGTTATAACTCGTGGAGATTAAATTACTTTTATAGAATGTTATTGATTAACATGTTGTTTTTTAATTGTATATTTCAGTCTGATTATATATTCCTGAAAGTGACTGCAACTGCCAATGGTGAAATTTACTATGTATGTTGGAGGAAAAAATATGGAAAATGTAAAAACACTGTTTATGCTAATGCTTTTTATGGTTTATAGATGCAGCTGCCTAAAAAAAGTCCAACTTCAAATATGTACGGTTTAGAGTTAGTTATTGGAAGTGTTATTGGGAGTTTTGTGCTGGCACTCATTCTGGGACTAGTCATGGGACTACTATGTGGAGTCAAATTCACAACAACTAAACATGTGAAAAGACAAATGGATTCATCAAATAAGAACAACGACTCCAATAAAGGACCTTTATATGAAGAAGTGGAAATGGATAAAAATGTTGAACTGAATCCAAACATTTCATATGAAACAGTTAAGATAATATAGTTTTGTGTTATTCTTGTATGTTTGTCGTTGTTGTTGTTTTTTATATTTCAATATATTTTTCCTCAGACTGTCTCAAACGTGTAGCTGCTTATTAGAGTTGCAATAATCAATTGCTCATCTATTACAAGTAGTAATTACAACAACAAAGTAAAAATGTCACAAAATCACTCAATACTAATACAAATACTATTCTCATTGTGGTAAGAATAAAACTTAGCAGCCTTGTTCCATAAAAGTCTGCCCTACCAACACTGCACCTAAAAGAACTGCACTTACACCAGGACTATTAATATTTCTGCCTGGATAGTTTGTTTAATGCAATCAAGTTTTTATTAGTTCTATTAGTTTTCTAATTTCAAGTTATCTGTAACTTCTATCAATAAATAACAAAAAACTATAAAAATTGGAATAGATGTCATGATCCACTTTGTTATGAAGCATTATCTCCTTTTACAGTATGCAACCTCAACTACAGAAATGAAGCCATGGTATAATAAATGACTGCTAATAACACCTATTATTAGTGTATGTAGCCAGTGAGCTAGATTACTTCCTCTTCTGGAGCTAAATTCATTCCTTCATACTCTGTACGCCTTGTAAGTAGTGTGCACATTTCATGTTATTTTTGCCATAGTTGCTATGTAACAGATAAGAATTAAACATTTTATTCCTCTGTAAACTTCCCACTGGTATTATACATATTCTACCGGTTTTCACACATTTGTACTGGGACTATATCAGAGATAAGTCTAATTTTTTTCGCAATGGTCATAACTTCCATATATTGTGCAACAAGACATGCAGTTCTAACATTTCATACTCTGAAATATATTATAATAAATCTAATATTAGCAAATGAAGTATTATCACAGTAGTTTTCTGAACATGTTGAAAGTGATGTGATCGATTATTTCAATGTCAGTCAATATGTGGGGCATGGTGATTCTTTTACATTGTGTCAAGGTTTTTGGAGATAAAATGAGTGCACTGCTAAGCAGTACACTCAGTTTTATCTCCAAACTCTTAACACAATGTTCATGATAATGGGAATTTGTTCATTACCCAACGAGAAGGTAGTAGCTTTATTACCGCTGCCACTTGCCTAGAAGTACTAACTGTTACTCTTTTGGATTGTCCAGTATTTAATATAGTAGATATAGTTAGGACAGCACAAAAGACCAAGCAATATTTGTGAGCACTGCTCTCACAATTGTGAACTACATCTTGAAATGACACAGGCACACACACACACACATCAATGTGTGCCACACCCAGGTGCATGGTACTAATGTACAATGCACTACTCTCAATTCACCTTATAATATTATGTTCTAAAAGAATGCTAAATAGTACAGTGTCTCGTGGACTCATAGTATATGTGTCCTTACACAACTAGTTTTTTTACTGTTGTTTTGGTTGTAGCAATACTGTCATTGTAGCTATATGCTCTACCCTTCATCTCTGATTTTACCTTTTACAGTAGAAAATAGAAAAAGACCTGTACATATAATAACTACTTCAAGTGTCATGCCTACGTCCTCGAAATTTTTAATCCCAAAGAATTTAGTACAGAGAACATAATAGAATTTTTGTTTACTCGTACAGCATTAGACTTTGACCATCAAGTGTTCGTATTCTCTATTCTAAATACGTACCCTCATCCTCGAACAGAATTCTTTAGATTAGCGATAACTTCCGAGAAAATTTGTATTAGGAATCTGCAGAATGTAGCTTAAAGTAGTACTACTTTGGCGCTCTGCCAAGAAATTGTCTGGTGTTTAAACTGCTGCGTAGTCCAGTTCCTTAAGGGAAAATATTGGGTGTTTCGTTACAAAGTGGATAAAAGCACCAAAGTTCTTAGAAGCACCAAAGTTCTTAGAAGCATTAGTTGTTGCGTATAGAAGATATTCAGACGGGTAGCCACTTCATTTTTAGTCTTTGTGGTGAATTTTGAAGACTTTTGAGTAATACATTTTGGTACACGAAATTAATGTGCGCGTAGTATGAATTGATGCACCAAACCCACATGGCTTTTGGTGGAACTCGCATGGCTTCAGGTGGATTAGCTTTGACCACAGATTGGTCTAAGTGTTTTATCTGTGTCAATTATTCAACTCAGTTTCTACAAGATTGTGACCATGAAGACGCAGATACGAGACTTGCTCTTCATCTCTTTGATGCTATGGTGCCCGAAATATACTAGTACGCACAGTTGACACGGATGTCATAGTTATTCTTATAGGCCTGTTTTTTTACATTAACTCATCAGCTATTACTACTACTATATGAGTTGCTTTTGGCACTGGCAGAAATTTCAGGTATTACAATATTAACAACATTATCAACACACTGGGAGCAGACAAATCACGAGCACTGCCATTTTTTCATACATTTTCAGGTTGTGACACCACATCACAATTCCATGGAAAGGGGGAAAAATCAGTATGGGATGCGTGGAAGTCTTACCCCTGTATAACAGCTTCTTTTGCATAGATTTTCAGCAACCCTTTTTAAACTTATAACTGCCCAGTCAGAAGTATTTACAGCCTTAGAAAGATTTACCAGCATCTTTTATGACAAAACTACAGAACATAGCAGTGTCAATGGCTTGCGAAAGGAATTGTTTTCAAGACATTCCAAATTAATACTCCTACTCAGGTAAAAAAAATTATCGCTATAATATTCTTGTGTTACTTAATAATATCTCAATCTATTTTATAGGCAGCATTACTTCAGCATTGTAAGCGAGTACTTTTGTGGAATTTGGAGTCGGAAGTTTACAGTGCCAGCAACAAGTACCTTCATCTGATGGTTTTGGCTGGAAGAATGAGCAAAGATTATGGTGGCCAATATGGACACATTTACCTGAAGCAGCAAAAACAAGCAGGGAATTGCTGAAATGTGGCTGTAAAACAGAATCCTTGTGTTCAAGAAAGTGTCGCTGTAAAGCTGCTGGTTTGCCATTCACTGGACTATGCCATTGTGGTGGAAGTTGCTAGTTTTTTTTTACTTTTTCTTTTGATGCAAGCTACTCCCTTATATTTTATTTCTGTTGTGTTAAATGAGCTTGTATGAAGACATAATCTATTATCTTAACAATATTCGCGAACATTTTAATATTCGCGATCAATACAATTTTATACGCGAAAATAAAAAAACCGGGACATTTATATTTAATTTTTTAAAACTATTTCCCAACATTTCATGAGTGTACTGTGGCTACCACCCTGAACTCATTAATTGGTTGCTGTAGATTGTGTCTACAAAAAAATGACTTAGGCACTGAACTATGCGCTAGTGGTTAGGTAAAGGGTTTGGCTATTGCACCAGATGTCAGATTATAGCAGAAACTTGCTGGTGACCGCTCGTGCGCGGTCATCTCGCGGTAAAGTTTCGCTTAATGTGTTTTCGTCCACTGGAGCCACTACAGTATTAGATAATCTCTGCCCTTGGCTTCATTAATATGGCCTGTGTTCTCTGCTTATTAGAATAAGATAGTAACATGCATTACTGCTTCATTCAGCATGGATCATGTAGTTCAAATAATGAAAGCAGGTCCCAGGATTAATTAGTATTAGCATATGCCACCCAAAAAGAAAGCATCCAGAAAGAAATTCAATGATAAAAAGGTACTCAACTTTTATATTTTTACTGGCTAAAATGAAGCACAAGTTATAAGTAATATTCCGTTACTAAGTGTACAGTAAACATTACTTCAACCCATGTATCGTATTTTTGAGTTGCATGGTCATAAAATTAATAATAATGGTACTCAAAAAGGAAGAACATTATTTAAGTCACTTCAGCTATAAACTTAAATTACATGTAATGATTCAATCACTGCTGATTATATATTTGAAATGTAAGCTACAAAATGTTAACTTATATCTATGTTTTGAGTTCCGAGAGTGAACAATACCTTGTTCTAAAATGATAGAAGTAAGTAAATCAATGCACTCACACAATTTTTATGCCACATAATAGAGTTAGCTACATCTGCATTATGGACCACCAGGGTCTGAGAGAATAGTATATATAATATATATATATATATATATTATGACAAATAGTCTATAAAAACTTTCATGTTGGTTTTTGGTATGGAAATTGAAAGATTTTTTAAGTTAAAAATGTGTATTTGTTTTAAACTACTTCAAACATAAACCTGACTTAAGAGGCAGCTGTGTTGGAGTCATTGTTAGTGTTATTGACAATGTTCTCCTGGTAGAATGTACTACACTCATAGTTTGAAGCCACATATCTAACTACTGTGTATAGTATTTTTGTGATTTTTTAAGGCTTATTGTGGGCTAACATTGAGAAATAACAGAGATTAATGCATTTATAAACAAAAGTAGAAAATGTTGTTAGAAAAATGTCTTTCCAATTATTCATGTCTTTACCGTCTGAAAAATTCACAATGTTTTAAACTCAAGCTTCAATAGCAGAAAGATTTATTATTGAAGAATGTATGCATTAAATAAGTATTAATGTGGACAAAATATATAATTATAAGACATTATATGTATCATATTATGTAAAGGATTATTTTAGGTCAGCGTAACATATTCATCGAATTCATCATCTCGCAAGAACACCTGTATTTAACCTAATACATAAATGTGTAACTGTTGAAATACTAATAATATTATAAGACCAACTGATATTAAAATCCAAAAATCCAAATAGTATTCATAGGTCAATAAACTCGAAGGAAAAGTCTCACATAAAATTTATGTTTCTTTATAAATTATTACACATAGTAGTCTCTTAAAGCAATAAGTAATGTCAAGAAATTTCAGAAATATTAACTACCACTACTCTACAATTAAACAGAATATTATAAGTAGGGTAACTCACTTGCTATTAGTGCACATGCATAGCTAAAGATAATTGTCTCTAAATTGTAAGCCTAATATAGAGAACTGTTTCAATGCGACCTAATGCTAGATTAATTAAGACTATAATGAATATGCTTAACCAACCGTACCAGAAATATGTGGTTTCAAATAATGAGTGTAGTGAACATGAAGAGTGTGTGGTTCTACAAATGAGGAAGTTGTACCTCTAGTTCTTATTGAAACCCTTGCAATTAATATTCATGCCAACACAGCTGCACCAGTGCGCGTTTACATAACCTAGATGAGCAAATATTTACATTTTGACAACAAATTTTATGGAAAAAATGCATTCAAAAAAAGCTGTATACTTGTTTTCTTAAGTGTGATACAGTTTTTCCATTAAAATCGCTTATAATAAATTGAGGCTAACATTGTGGATAATACAAATGAGTGCAATAGCTTTATTATAATTTTGAAAGAACAACACTGCTTAATCTATGTCCTATACTTTTACAATTATCAATATAATGTGCCACGTTTTTCCAATCATTTTAGCTGTGTGTTAAGCATTTGACCTCATCATGTAGAAAATCACAATGTATTATACTTTGTAATAATGGGAAAACCAGTGAAGAAAGTAAGCACTCAATGTGAAACAAATAGATTAACAATCAATAAGTGAAATATAATCATTGCTTCATGTTCTTAACTGTTTCATAAGAAATATTGTGAGTCAGTACATCATTTTTCTCTATTTCTACTTCTTCATACAGAGGACCTTTATTTAAGTCAATTTTGTTCATTGATGAGTTGACTTGTTTAACGTTATAAATTTTGTGAATTTGACTCCAAATAGTAGTCACAGAACCAGTCCCAGAATGAGTGCCAGCACAAAACTCCCAATAACACTTCCAATAACTAACTCTAAACTGTACATATTGCTGTCACGTGAAGTTGGATCCTCTAAAAAAGATTCCATACAAGAAAATACATTCTTATAAACTACTCTGACAAAAAAAAACATTCTTACAACTACTTGACAATTTTCATAAATCATTGATTGGACGTCTAAATGTTTGATTTCATCATTCACAACCTGCACAATATTCATTCACCATTTACATCACAAATCATATATCTAACAATCAATCTGGTAAGATTTCACATTTTTCATAGTTGTATCTAAATTCATAACAGTGTGGTTTCTTACTCGGGTGTCTGGGAAAAGTTATTAAACATGAATTTTTTGTACCAAATACAATTGAAAGTGTAGTTGTATATCTGATCATTAGAATATCTTGAGGCCCCTCAATCTATAATGATAATACATTTGTGTGGTGTCAGTAACAATGACGACCGATGATGACAACCGACAGTGTGTGTATTCAAGAATAATTCACGAGCTTCAAATGGTTCGGTAATCATTGTCATTACATGATGCTTACAGTGTCGTCACATTCAGTAGAAAGTGGTTAATTCTAAAAAGTGGTTGTAATGACGAGGGAAAGTGGCGTAGGTTTCAAAAGGAAGGTGAAAGTACGAAAGAGAAAGTCAAAGGTGACTAATTGTAATTAAAAAGCAGGTGGAATCAGCCAAGTAAGGCGGCATATGTTTAAAAAGAACAGAAGAGAATGCAAAAATGCGAGCAATTATTGTAACTAAAAAGCAGTGGAAGAAGGGGTCAGTTTAAAAAATAAGGGCGAAAGTACGAAAAAGAAGGCAAAAAGCTTCACAAAGCTTAATTTTACAATCATAGTAGTCTTCTAAACTTTCTTATCCCCTACTTTCTATTCTTCAGCTCTTTCTTCTTGAGTCCAGTTGTATAATAGAAAGGGATGCAAATGACTTCCCACAGTGCAAAATTGTGTAAAATGTTCTCATTAGCTAATTTAACATCTACAGCTTCAGGAACATGTTTTTACCATTATATCATCACAGTTTTACTGAAACACAAGTGTTTATGCCAGATGATTATACAATATACTAATTACCAGTACAATCTACTTCCTGTGTCTAATTGAGATGGAAACCTTATACAGCAAAGTTTGAAGATGATGATGGCAAGACCGATTCCTATCACAAGCCCTACCCATATCATCATAATATTCATACCACCCGTGCCAGTACCAGTACCAGTATCAGTGGTGGATTTTCCTTCATCAGTGGTCCTGCTAGACAGTGCTGAAACTGCTGAACTGCCAACTGTACCAATGATGGTAGTAGTAACTAGAAATCCCACATTATTATTAATTGTTACTAAAATGTTGTGTCTTTTTCTCACCTGAGCTGATAGTTGAGCCAGTTGTATCTATCACTGGACAACGAATATCTTCACTCCAACTTGTACCATTACAGGAAACAAAAATTACTGATGGATTGCATCTCCTTGAGATAGCCCATGTCCCATTAGAATATAAAGTGTAATTTCTATCCACAGAATCATCTTGCAATATACACGAGTCTGCAGGAGTTATTAATGAACATGTAGTGAATGCATTATGTCTTATCTTAAATAATATAATGGACCTACCTATAGTGAATGTGTTGTTATAGTGGCAGTGGAAAAATGTAATGCTTTCAGGTGCAGTTACTATTATAGGACTTGTCCACAGTATGGGAGTGTTTGATGATGATAGTTGGTAGAAGACTCCACTCATGTTTCTCTCCACAACAGGCTGGATGACAATTTCACTCTCATTATCTGATAGCCTAAATACTCTCAATGCCATGGGAACAAGACCTGTGACAGTAACCAATATTCTAGCTTATAATGGCTATATGCTCCTCTATGTCATTAAATTATCAAATTAGACTAGTAAATTTATTGTAGCTAACTTACTTTTCCCTGGAACGTGAATGGTATGAGATTGCCCACCACAAGACATAACTGTTCCATTTAAAAGTTCTGGATTGTTTACAGTTGCTACACAAGTAGTGGTTGATGACATAATAAATTCAGTTATATTGAAGACAACTGCAACATCTCCAATCATGCGAGTTTCTATTCTTGATTGTTGTAGTGGAATAAGATAGAGAATAACATAGTCTTCTCTCTGTCCTCCTACTGGAGTCCACTGCCACTCTAAGTTGTCTCCACTTACAGTACATCTGTACATGGCTTGTTCTCCAGGACAAGGAGTTTGGTCTGCCACTAGTTCTCCTTAAAAATATATATACCAGCAAATGAAAATATCACATAACTTTCTGCCTATTACTTGACACTGTAACTAGCAAAAATGTGAACCCCCACTCCCATCCACTCTGTGGCTATGCCACTGCTATCACTTATTATCAATGGCCTCTTCTACATTGTGCCAAGTTTTTGGAGATAAATCTGAATGTACCGGACTAAGGACTAAGCAGCACACTCAGTTTTAATTCTAGAAATCATGAATCGATTGGGTATTTGTCAATTACCGTGCAATAAAATAGTAGTTATGCTGCCACTAGTCTAGAAATGGTACCTGATAGTTTGCTACTCTTTTAGATTCACCAAGAATTAGATTACGTGGATACAATGAAGACAACATAATAGACTAGGGTTCCAGCTTCCCAATGGTGTAATCACTTGTAAAAATTGTATTAGAATTGTAAACTCTATCTTGAAATGACATACACACATCTATTAATAATACTTTTTTATTTTGGAAAATAGGCA
>WLWI01005736.1_pt1 | contig 10320 bp, 2 predicted proteins | sample 6701501 | NCBI WGS metagenome assembly WLWI01 (sample SAMN12718690, study PRJNA515312) | sponge metagenome | isolation source: marine sponge | host: Mycale hentscheli | place: New Zealand: South Island, Marlborough, Capsize Point | collected 2014-11-01
TCACACAACTGAACATACCTAGGCAAGACTTACCTTCGTGGTTAGTCTAGTGGACAATGAATTTTAAAATAAATGCTGTTGAGTAGGGCTTATAACTGTGACAAATAGCGTATTAACTTACCACCGCAACTAACTCGAATAGAAATGTAGCTCCAGTAAGTTTTTGCACCCGCAAAAATATTCAAAGCGGTAAACAATTCAATTTCTAAGGTGATACGGGTAATGGTCGCTAAACCAGAGGATTTTGTTTAGTGGAAGTTTGGGACGGGGTCGAATGTTGAGCGAACACAAAAATACGGAGGGTCAAAGCACAAAATGACATACGTACGTCCAAACATATATACAAATAAACATCCCCGATTTTCGATTGTGTTACCCCTGTAAGTGTCTCGCTCGCTACGCTCGCTCGCCAATTATTCTTTGGGTCTTTGTAATAATTAGCTAGCTACTTTATGGTAATGCTGAGGGTGCGCACCTTTGGTGCTTCATTTAAAGAAGCAAAATTGTGTGGGTGAACTTTCGTGTGTTCATTTCCATACAAAAAACAAACAAACTTGTTTATGCCAAGAATTCTTGGCTAAACCAGTTGAAGGTTTTGGACAAAATTAGAGTTTATATATCTTAACCCTTTCATCGCCGTAACCGCCATACAAAATATTCTTTTATACCTATAATTGAATAAATCTACCTAATATTTTAACACTTTTCAATTTACTTGCATGCTTCGCTAGTCCGCTTTTTGTTGTGTGACAGAATGACTGACTGACTGACAGACAGACAAACTGAGTACTGTAACCCTCTCACGCATTTGCGCTGAGGTTTAATAAGCTATTATTCGCATTACAGGGTGTGTGTTCATAATAAAGCATTTATAGTGCAAGCACAATGAAAAATTTGCTCTACTTTTTTGGTTATTTTCTGGTAGTTTTATGTGCAATTATAAGCCCCCAAAATTACTATTGAAGAACCTCTCACCTTAGAGATATAACCAGATTCATGATTACTTCCTATTGTGGGTGGGGCTTAGTGATGATGTAGATAGGGGAACAGCTATACTTGGTTTGTTTAGTTAGCCTATGGCTGTGGGTTTGCTTTAGCAAACAATGTCTGATGAGTCTGAGGCAGAAGAAAGTAGCCAGTATAGATTGGACTACAGCTCACAGAGACAGTAATGATGGTAGCAATATTGCCAGATTTCTTAAAACATGAGCCAACCACTAGTGCCTGAGTGTCTGATCATACTTCAAATCATAGGTGTAGAAACATTTTCTTAACAGGGGGGAGGGGGAGGGGGAGGCACAACATGACAAGGATAAGCATTTACTTGAGGTAGTGCATCATCATGCAAAGATATTTGAGCTAGTTCCAAGTTATTGATTTATCTTCACACTAAATTAAGGAACTCCCTCCTATCATTCACACGAACTCAAAATTTTGGCACTGTCTAATTGCTCTGTCTTCTGTCTCAAAATTGTAATTAATGCATGGCATCTGTAAATACATAGGAAGTTGAAATATTGTGGGGGGGAGGGGGCAAATCCCCCCCCCCCCTCCCAGTTCCTACACCTATAGTACAAATGGTAATGCTTCAGATGCTAGCAGTGATAACTCTGACGACTTGCTGTGAAAACATGGTAGTATAAATAGACTAGTATAAATAGACTATTTACACAATAACTAGTGTGCTTGTTGGTGTATTGTAAGGACCGTAACATTAGTGAATAACGTGTGAGTGTTGTCTTTACTATGTTGGACCTATCACAACTGTGAATCAGAGAAGTTAATTTTTCTTTGAAATAAACTTTCAGCAATAGCTACTAGGATGGTTGTTTAGAACAGAGATATTAATAAGCAGCTCAGGGCAAAGTTACCATCTTTATACAATGCAATGGGGCATCTAGTGAAGCAATCTGCAGGAAAAAAAAACTGATTTTTTAAAAGCAACTACATAATGTAACCATGAGAACTGAAACACTATGCAAGTATGTACGATCATTATACCAACTCATAAATTAATAGTGTCACAAGTAGTATAATTGAATCCAGTGTTGTAGAGAATCACACATGTACTTTGAAATTTATGAATGCTATAGTAAAAGGTCTTTTTATCAGCTCTATCCTGTAATAGCTTCACCAAGGCTATATCCATAATCATGAATAGAAGGATTGAGAGCTTGAGAAGCTAGAGAGATATAGACAAAGGGAGAATGGAATCCTTAACTCAAGAAGAAAGAGTTGAATGAGAAAAAGTCAAGAAGAAAGAGAATAGGAGAAGGGTACTGATGTAACTATATCAAGTAGTGCCTTAATTTCCGTCTGTTTCTCACTGATTTCACCCACTTTTAACTACAATTAGTTGTCTTTTCTAATTGCCTTTGTTTCCTTAACTTTACCCATTCAGTTTGAGGTGACATTTTACCAACTGGGTTCAGGTCATGAATTACATGACTCGTCATCTGTCATTGTCACTGTCATTAGATGGTGGAGTGGTTTGCAGTCAATCAATACTAAACATTTTTGACAATAATTTATATTTTTCAGAAGACCATAATTTTTTAAGGGCATCAAGTAAACTCTAGTATTTTAAAACCATATAATTATACTTCCAACAAAGACCTCAGTTCACTAACACTTAGACAAATTTTTGAACTTTATTAATATATTACTAGTTAGAGCATAAATCAAAGAAGTATTTGCATTTCCATGTGTTATCAATATCATTATAATTATTATGGTCTATTACACATGTAGTGTTTTTTTACCTGTGGTTTCAAACGCTCACCCTATACATGTAGTTGACTTTCTCAATAGTGTGATGAAATGGAATTGAAAGAATATTATAAACTGTACCTGTCATAGGTTATGTTATATAGAATAAAGTGCAGTTCAGTTTAGTGGTTTTTGTATCTTTCCAGAAGGATATCTTGAACATTATATTTTTATAAGTAAGTGCTTTGAAATATAATCTTCCAGTTTCTTGACGTTTCTTTCCCATGAGCCATCCCTGTAGGTTCTTTGTACAGGGAGATCAATGTCTCAGTAAACCTCTTCTCTTCTTTACCTGCCTTCAACACGGACTCACTGAGTTTCTCATTCTACCAATCCCCTATGTCCCTCTCAGTTTGATAAAGTTGACTTAGTCATAATTGGGCACCACCAAAACTTGCGTAGCTTCTCAAGATGGCTACTTACTTTCCGTCACCATTTGTCCTCATACTGATGCCTAATTATATTCTCATTTTGCATACAATCCAGGACCTTCTATACTCTAGAGGATGTTTCTAGAGTGATTGTGTGCATGCACTTTAAAAACTACTCAGAAAAAATAATAGAGGCAAACACCAGTCTCATTTCACCAATTAAAATAATCATACAAACACAGCTGGATGGATGCTGATTTAACTCAGATGTGTACTGCTGCAGTATGTCAACATTAATAATCCTTCAGCAACTCAACGCCACACTGTCTTTTGACCACACCATCTTTAGCCTGTGCTTCCCCTCTTTACAGCCTTACTAGCAGACTGCTGTATGGAACTGTGCACTTATTTAGCATGCTGGCTTCCTTTCCTGAACACAATCCTGCCTGCCTGCCTGTGGGGGTGCTTCTGTAGTGCCAGCTTATACTTGCTTCCTATCTCACATCACTACCAGTGGCTTATCTGGTCGACAGGGCGGAGTTATCTCTTTTCGCGGGAAAACCAACAGATTCAGCGTGTTTGCATGGGCGTTTCCTGCGTATTCAGCTAACCGCTGGTGGTTCTATGAAGTATCCTACTTCTGAGTCATTTTTTCTAGTAAGATTAGACTATAAATTCTAAAGTCTCCTGTTTATTAGAGTCTGGGGAAGGTCCACACAAAAATTTTCTTCAAAAATCTGTAATAAAGCTACTCATGGAGGCCCCTCCCTTGGGCTGCGAAGGAAAAGTGTGGTTAGTTTTGAAGTAATGGAGTGTTTGCTAGTTTCTTAGTATAATTAGACTGTATCTGGCCCTGTAATAGGTATAGTTCATCCTAGAAAAGCATGATAAGAAATACTTTGATCAGTGGTAGTGTACTAAAACTGACACATAACTTTGAAAGCAAAAAAATTAATATCAGGACCATGGAAAAGGAAGTATAAAATTAACTGTGGGATTTTGGGGAAGTTCTTAATGCATTATTTGCTTTCTAAGTTAGGTCGAGAAATAACTTTAAAGTGTAGCTATAGAGGGGAAAAGAAACTCATTAATATTTATGAGCTAACACTATAACCTAACCTTAAGTAGTTTTACTCGGACCCCACCTATAGTAAGTCCGTTAAAATAGAAAAAAGGGGTTTCTATTCTGGTGGAGCTGACTGCAAATATATTTTAAAATTTATTATTTCAGAGTTACGTATTTATTTCTTAAAAGTTTGTATTTAGGAATACCTATGAGTCATAATATTTACTTACCTGTGTTTCTCTTTCTTTTTTCAATGCCATAGTTACTGCTTCTTTAGTTCTAGTATTGGCAGCTGTAGTTGATTCACCCCTATCTCTGTGATGCTGAGTTACATTCTTTTCAGCAGAGGATATTCCCTTATCATCAAACTCTATATCCTATATAGCACAGAGGTATCCCATATTTAAACACTAAAACGGATTAAAATGATATGGCCATTAAAATAGAATAAGGCAGCTCTCATACTTGTGCTATTTTAGTAGGCAAAGTCACCAACTTTATATGTATGTGATAATGTGTGGTTAATAACATGGAGATCAATTCTTAGGAAAAAGGTCCATTTTAACGCCTACTAATACTAATTTCTTCTTTTCACTGTCATTTTTATTTTGTTTCCTCATCAAAACATAAACAAACAATTAGTTACATTACTAACAATAACATATCTCTTACCTCTAGAGCATGACCTGGTATCAAAACACATTCCCGTTTGATACTTTCACTTCCACCATCAGTCATTCCTTTGATAAAATCTATAATTTCAAAACCAATAATTCAAAACTGATTAAATTTTCTAAGGCAGAAGTGCGTGATTAACTAACACACTGAAATCAAAGGGTATCACCCTTTGGACAGCATGCTGAAGTAGCATCTTCAAACTGCACGCTCAAGTAGCAGTGTACTTACCTATAACGATTCTGAAAAGAAGCAAAAATGATATACTTAAGCCCAAATGTAAAGCATAGCTGTACATGAATAAGATGCTGAAATTTAACCCTTAAGCGCGCAGCAATACATTTTAAAGTGCAATTTTCTAAAATATTTTTTAAGCGTGATTGCTGATGCTAGCACATTTTTACTAGCGCCATCATTTTCTCTGTATTTCAAAGCACGTAATGATTGCGTGTCCATTCGTCTAAATAGAATAAAAACATTTTTTTGAAAAAGTTGAAAATCGCCGACAAAAAAGGCCGTGGCCGTCAACTTTATCGCTGATTTACAGGAAGATTCATCCCATTTGTTATGAAGTGATGTATCATGTTATTTTTAGCTACAACTGATTTTTATTGGAATGAAGTTTACTTTGTGAATGGATACTCCATAAAAAAACTGACACGGAGAATTATTTATTAGAATATAAAGTCTTGAATTGTAACCTCACTAGATATTATCGGTCTATCACCACTATTTCTGTTAGTAGGTGGCAGAAGGGGAACGAACTGCTCGTACGTAGTTGTCCGTCTTTTCCCCATATTGAACGACAAGTTTAATAAATTGTTCATAAATAGGGCAGTCGTCCAAAAAAGTAAAACAGTTGTGCTTCAAAGCCTTGTCATTTAGAGGTAACTCAGCCATACATTTAATCATACAATTGTCCAGAACTATGCATGAGCACATGTGGTATTATATATGCAACGTTCAATGCAGGAAAATACTAAACACTCGCATGATACAGAAATACTCGAGGAAAATATCCCACGTGCAATAAATATATATATTCCATATAGGCATATAATATGTATATTCTGACAGTTCACTTGGATTTGTACAAGGGGTGTCGGAACGGGTGCGGCTGAGTGGCCATGGCCGCACCAATATTTTAACAAAAAGGGGCATGTATATTATTTTTCTACTCTTTACCTGAATTATGCTTGTTATCAAACTTGGGCGGTCAAAATCGAGCGGTTGATATGACTTCTGCAGGGATTAGATACCACCTGCCTGGTCCTTCATTTAATATTCCAAAGTGATCTTTTGGAAAACAAACAAACAAATGTAGTTCAGAAATCCTTCCCGTCACGTTGGTCTGTAAAATGGCCATTTTTGCACTACTAGGTGTCTTCCATTCAGTTATTTGCCATACTTATTTGAAGAAAATAAAACTAAGACTGCCACAAATGGCAGGCATTTGTAAGTTCTAATCATGAAGGATTAAGTTTTTTTTCAATGTTTTTTGTCATTGTGTTATTTGCTTTATATGTCCAAGTAGCTGTGTTAAGTATAATTATTATATATACACTCTAAATAATAGCTTTTACTGAACCTACTGATTGTTATAAATATCGTTTTACTTTGTAATATAATGAAATATGGCTTGTACTGAATGATGTGATTACACTCATGGAAATGTCTCATTTTGTTTCAGTCTACTTGTTAATGAGTGAGTAGTGTGCTTTAGCAAAGATTTCTATTATTATTCATTGTTCATTTGTTCCAAAAAAAGCAACAAGCTGGCTGCCTCACTTAAGACAAAATATAATCCTAAGCTTAGCTAGCCAGCGAACTAACAAACCAAGCTAGTTGATCATTTCAGTGTCTGTATTATAGTTACCATGACTTACTGTAACTATCAAACTGTTGGAAACTGAGAAAAAAGAAGAAGCACAAAATGGCCTGCAAAACTATGTCTATACGCATCTAGTGTTATTTAAAGCCATACCTGTCTAGTACTCTTACACAAGGTAGGGTCTAAACTGAGTAAGGCCTCCCCCACCAACAAAGTAAGTGGCCCCAACTATAACTTACTGCCGTTCAGCTGAGCACCACCATTTTCCAAGCACAAATAAAAGTCTTACGTAACCCGTAACATGAACTTCCGGTTAGATTACGGAATTCAACGTTAACTCCGCCAGAAATTGAATAAGAAGTTTTAATTGCAGTTTTTTCCAAATAACAGTGCCCAATTTAGTTAGATTGCCGCTCATATATTTAGTAAACTAAGCAGCGCCTGCCTATAAACTTGGTATCAAAATACTCCATAAGAAGTGCTCTACACAGTGGTATGAATAACTCATTTTTCAATTTTTAACGCAATTGGTCCCTTCAAGTACTGTCACATTTATTCCATAACTTACTTTGATATATATCAACAACTAGCTGCACCAAGATGAGAATGAGACTAATGAGACCAAATGCCAATGCTGTATAGATGAGACCATCTCTGTGTCCTTGCCACCTCCTGTCACATGTATCTAGTATAGTAAAATCAATGATAGATTTAAACTAACTATGTACAACATTATAATTAAGTACAGTGGAACCTCAATTATCAGAACCTCAATTATCAGAACCTCAATTATCAGAACCTCAATTATCAGAATCTCAATTATCAGAACCTCAATTATCCGCACATTCAGGTTATATGAAAGGGAAATTTGTTGCGCATGCGCAAATATTTTCAATGAATAGCAGCTGAATTTTGAGTTGGATGTGGTGGTGGAGGTGGTGAAGTGGAAAAAGGACAGTTTTGACCACTGAAAAGAAGAAAGAGATACTGGACAAGCTGAAAACAAGATAGTACTTCCTTTGGCTACAGAGTACAGTATTGCAATTTTGACTGTGTGCAATATATAGAAGAACAAAGAAAAGATAAGATCATTTATATATCCATGGATAGCCAGACTGTAGTGAAGAAAAGAAAATCAATGAAAAATGCAAATGATGTCCAATTGGATAAGAGGTAAGTAAAGTTCTCTCACTAATTTAGCTATAAATAAAACTACTGTACTGAATAACCAAGTGATATAAATATATATAGTGTACCTATGGTCTGTCTAAAATAGAGTTGAAGGAGTGCCTATTTCGGGTCCAATTATTTGTGAAAAGCCAAATTATTTGTTTAAAAGCCAGTCGAGGATGGTTATAGATATTTTGCGTCCACCATGGAAAGAGGCAACTATAGGAAAAAAGGTAACAGCTGATGTTTGTAATTGTGATGAAACTGGGCTCTATTTTGGTCTCCTCTCAAGAAAAAATTAACACCAACTTCAGAAAAGTCAGCTCCTGGCATGAAGTATCACTAAGATAGAGTGACACTGGATGGCTCATTCAAATGCTACAGGAACTCACAAATTTCATCTAGCTTTTATTGGTAAATTATAACTAACAAAGTAATTTTTTAATTCAGCGAAGTGAGCGGAGCTGACTTATTAATGAGTCCGCGATTGAGTTAGGTCTAGAAATTGTTTTTGTTCTTGCGTGGGCGTACGTGTGCACATTTTCTCCTACGCGATTGCGTTGACCGGGTACCTTCTTAGCAACATTTTGTTTTGTTTACCCGCCGTACGAAGTAGCGATGCCCAGTTAAACAAATTCTGTGAAAGAGAGACAAAACGTTAGAAACGCTCGGTCAAGAGCTTTGAGGGCGTTAGAAACTCCAGAAGAAAATTTAGTAAGGAGAGATAAGTGAAAAAGACAGGGCAAGGAGGAGGAGAGCTAAAACGAAACAGAAACAGGTAGCAAAGTAAAGAATCTTTCTTTTTGAAAAGTCATTAAATGTTCTTAATTTATTTATTAGACTATTCCTGAGGATTACGGTACCAATCAACTTGATACAGCTGTAGACTCAACTACTCTTGAAGGGAACATGCATCGCTCGCTAGCAAGCGTTTTCCAATAACTGGTCCCGAAAGAGTCTTTCACATCATGGCTGGTGCAGTTTGCAGAAATAAATAATCAATCTGTCACTAGTAGAAGCCGTACTAACTATAATGGATACTAACACGTGAAGCCACACCCACTCACACAAAGCCCCGCTTAATGACTGTGCATAAAGTTGGTTGGGCCATAACCCGACCAACCTGACCGTTTGCTACATTAATGCTGTCTTCACAAGAGAAGGTCATACAAGCGACTCACCTCACCAGTAGTTCAAAGGAACCTCAAAGCACTCCGGTAAGCCGCTGAGACTATAGTGAGTAATGGCAAAACTATTACAGGCAGCAAATAAATTATTTGCTCACAAAAAATAAAGTTGAAAGTAAAAATTCTGGCACATTAAAGGGACTTAAAACATCCAGTGCAACATTTAGATGCTTGTTTCAATCTTCGGAGGCTGCCATCTTCAGGAGTTGCTTTTTGTTTGTGTAAAAGAATGAAGAAGGACTGAAGAGAGTACCTGTGAAACTGATGACTGCAGTCTTCAACAACAGAGTTGCAACCTTTACTTACACAGCTTGGCTGTAACTCATTTGAGGAGGAAGTGAGAAGGTGGCTGTCAGGTTATGAAGATATTTCATGTTAACTGCTATCAGATGAAGACATTCTGCAGCAGGTACTGCATTATAAGTGACTAATGATAACTTTCAGATGTTGACCTTTTATTATATTAATGCAGGCTACACAAGAATCACCAGAAAACTCAGATGAAGAAGATACATCAGCACTTTTACCTGGTATACCCACTCATGGTGCAGCAGCAGAGATATTGGAGAAATGTGTTATTTGGTATGAACATAAAATAAAAAGCTAAACATACAACTTTTCTCCATCAAAAAAGTACATACACTAGTGATGTGCTTGAGCACAAATGGCGAGCGAGCCTAAAGACTATACTATTTTTATATGAATGATTTTGACTTCTAACACTGAAGCTACTGAAAATAAGGTCCAGTTTTTAAATTTCGCATACAGGGTAGAGGGATTTCAGTGCCATAGTAACAACTCTCTGCAACTGCTTGAATTGAAGGGAAAAAAACAACAACAAAACAATACACGTTATTTTCTTTGTGATATCCTTTAGCTAAGTAGTGGTTGTAACACCCAATGCTTTGACACAACTGGACATGCACCTACACAGACTTACCTTAGCGGTAGTCTAGTGGACAAAGTATTTTCAAGTAAATACTGTTGCGCACGGCTTATAACCATGACAAAGAGCGCATTGACTTAACACCGCCACTAACTCGAATAGAAATGGAAGTCCCTTAAGTTTTCAAGTTTAAACTGCACCCGCAAAAGAATTCAAAACGGTAAACAATTCAATTTCAAGGGTGATACGGGTACTGATCGATAAACCAGAGGATTCTGTTTAGTGCAATTTGGGACAGGGTCGACCACATAACTAACACAAAAACGCGAGGGTCAAAGTACAAAATGACATACATACGTCCATAC
>WLWI01005737.1_pt1 | contig 10313 bp, 8 predicted proteins | sample 6701501 | NCBI WGS metagenome assembly WLWI01 (sample SAMN12718690, study PRJNA515312) | sponge metagenome | isolation source: marine sponge | host: Mycale hentscheli | place: New Zealand: South Island, Marlborough, Capsize Point | collected 2014-11-01
AGAGCACAGCCAATGGATGCCGTCCGATGCCACAGAATTGGCTATAACAGCAGTAGCACAAAACAGAAACAAACATGAATGGCTACATAACTTAGCTGGAGGCATTTTGTCTTCTCGAATTTTTTTTCCTTCTCCATCTGCTATTTGTTCACCTGATCTGCCGAATTGTGCCAAGCATTGACAATGTTGGTGAGCAGTTTTCGGGGTCTTTCTTTCACTTCAGAATTGTTATGATAGCTATTTGTTGCTCTTTCTGCTCTGAAGAAACAGGAATCAGCTTGCTCTTGTGCATCTTCCTCCAATCCTACCTCCCAACTCTGCCCCCCCACCATAATTTAAATAAATGTAGTAAATTATTTTAAGATCTAGCTATCTCACCAGCCTCCTCATATTCAAAGCCATCACAGATGCCCTGTAGTGGTTGTGGAGGTCAAGCATGAGCTGCTTGAGGTCCCTTGTGAAGTGATCAGCAACAAAACCACTGGAAGCTGTGCAGAGAATACTGAAGCAGGACAAAAGGATCGTCAATCTCAACTTAAGCGTCCTTAGCGGCATACTAGAAGCCATCTTAGCTATCTACAGTTACCCAACATGGTTCAAACGAACTGAAAGTATAGGGAGGGTGAGCTTATATGTATAGAATTACGGAAACGCGGGACTCCGGACAAGAGGCTGGTGTGTAATACGAAGAATAGCGTTACCTCTTGCGCATGTACAAAATGCAGTACACGCGTCTTGTTAGCTTGCGCTTGCGCTTCTTCGGCTTGAAGCTAACTCATGGCGTGGAGAAGAAGCGCTGGAGTATTTTAAAATCTACTGTAGCAAATAACTAGAGTATTGCTGTGAGAGGAAAAGGTTAAAAATTGATTCCGTTTTCCTTATCTCAGGGCAATAAAGGAAGATTCGTAGGGCTAAACCTGATTGAGGATTTAATTGGATCCATTTAATTCAACGTAGCTATGAATATTAGCTTAAATCTGTGAGACTATGCCATTATTCCCCAATCTAAAAACTTGTTTTGCTCATCAACTACATACCAAGTACCTCCATTATGAATCTTTGCTTGCAATTATTTCAGATTGACAAATTCCAAAAATAGTACATTTTCCTTTCTTCCACCTTCCATTTTGTGTTGCAATGTATTAGATAATGGACTCATCTTCTACTTACATAATATATATATATACTGAAGTGAAGATAACTAAAGTGTTTCCTCCACAAATACAAAAAATTGTTTTAAAACTTTTAAGAACGTTACTTTTCTGAAATAAAAATAGAACTGTTAAATAATGTTTTTGCTTTTGTTCTTTCGTGTTCCTTTAATTTAGCGTCCACGCAAATTTCTAGCTTTGTCCTTCAGACTGACTTTATCACGACTGGGATGGAATGGATACTTGGATAAGATTACAGCCCAGTTGCCGAATCCATACCGTTTGATTCCAGCCATCAAATATTCTGTCTCTTGCACTGAAAACTTGACTTTCTTCTTCTGAGGCTTTTTGAAACCAAGGAAGGTTTGTTTTGGAGAAGACTTGGCAGCATCTTGCTTGCTGTTGCCAGCAGTAAGGTAGGCACGCTTGAAGTGAACTGGAGTTAACCGTGCTGTGAAGAGAAAGAATAGCGTAAAAAACCAGAAAAACAAAACAAAACCAAAACAAACAAAAAAAACAAAACAACAACAACAAACCCACAAATTTCTTACATTTTTCACTACATTTTACACAAGGCACATATCTTTTAAAATAAAAGCTAATACACACCGTGGAGTAAATCTAAGCAAACCAAAGCTTTACCAATAATTATTGTGTGCCAGTATTTTGACTAAGCATCTCGGTCCATTATTATTCTTTGTTAAAGAGTTATAGCATAATATCTAACCAAACCAGTAAAGCTAATAGCTCATACTTCTATAAAGAGAAAACCAGACAGTTCCACACAAAATCAATTTGGCATACTGTAACCAATAGTATGCCAAAAACATTAGCTCATTGGCACACTTACCAGGGAGCTTTGAAATAGGTGTGGTCTCCAGCGTGACGTCCGGAGGTTGCATAATGACGTCCTCATCCTCTGATGTAGTAAAATCGTATTCACTTGTATCCACAGCAGACTTGGCTGGCTTCCTCTTTGCATTTCTGGGAAGCACCTTCCTTGGAGATGAGCCTTGGGGTGGAGTTTCGCTAGAAGGCTGTTTTCTAAGATACAAGAATATATTTTTTTTAGCATTATCGATACTTCCATTTAATACCCATCTCTAACCATATGTTATTAGTGAGTAAGCAAACCTGTATGTTATTTATTTATATGTATTCTAGTATATAGTGCTTTAGTAGCATAGGCAACACCTTTCTCCCCTTCAAAACAACATAGCTTGTTAGGCCTCTAACACTCCGGCCTGAAAACTATAGCTGTTTAATTATTGGTGAAATTCCAACTACTTTAAGTTACAAAAAGCAGCTGCAAATGATTGCTATGTGAATGCCTTTTACCAAATGAGATAAACCCAGCCCGCTATTATACTAATCGCGGAGTTGTTTACGGCTACTGGTACTTCCAAAAATGAAAGCAAGTAAATAAATGATGGACAGTAAAAATAAATTAAAGGCAAATAAATGCTTCATTGACAAAGCAGCTCTCACTCTAAAGGTGTTCACTAATTTACCTAGACTTTTGTTTATAACCTTAATTAACCCTCAGCACGCATGCGTGAGAGGGTTACAGTAGTCACTTTGTCTGTGTGTCACTGTGTGTGTGTGTGTGTGTCATTCAACAACGGATCTCGAAGACGACGGCCTTCCGGGCTCTGAAACGATGTAGAAATAGAGAAATTTGCAAAGTAAGTCCCTTTAATGTGCTATAATTTTTTGTTTCGACTTAGTTTTCAAGAAAAAGCTAGTCGATTTTAGCTGTATGTACGATCGTTGTGCTATTGCGCTACCAGTAACTCCCCTTTACCGCACGTTATAATCACGTGAGCTGAAAATTGTAGCTAGAGAGTGGCTGGCCGGCTTGTACTGCTGTTGCAATTGTCGCGCTTCACGCGTGTAAGGAGGCTAGAGTCGAGTTATATACCGCGGAGCTGATCTGTTTTAACCTAGAGGCGTTCCCTTCGCTCTGTTGTTTGCTTCTTTCGTATCGTCGTAAGTAGCAACTGTCTGTGTGTAAATGCTAAAGGTTTGAAATGATTTTTAACAGACGTTCGCTTCTACTGCTGATCTCTGCAACGGAGAGGGTTTTTAATTGATAGACCATGGGAACCCTATACCACTTTAAGCCCCTCCCTGGCCTAGTAATAATGATAGTTAAAGGAAGCAGATTCCTCGTGTTGTTACCTCTTCTGTGGTGATCTCGTATGAGGCGATGGCTCTGCATCTGCGGTAGTGGGAGTGGCCTGGACCACACCTCCCTGATTCTATTGATACACAAATACAAAGCAATGTGAAGAGAATGCAGTACACTGTTACAAAACATTCAAACTGTAAAAAATATAGTGTGCATTGCATCACCTACATGGTGAGCAAGCCACACCTCCAGTGTTGGTATGAAGGCACTAACAAACAGTCCAACAATTTCATTACATATCACATGTGCTACTAACACATCACATGAGTTGCTAAAATGGCACATGTACGGTGTGTCCAGCTTAAAGAGTAGAAGGTGTGGATCTTACAAGCTAGACCTACTACAATTACACTGAACTTAGATGTACCATTGTGTACCTTTGCAGAACTCTTTCCATAAAAAAAAAAAAAATCAACTAAATGCTGCGAGGATCCGTGGCGTTCAACAGCCCCACATGACGCCACCTATAGCGGTGTTTATAATAAATAAAGTACTCATTCCAGCCTCCGACCGAAATTTGCCAGAACTAGCTTTTATCTTTCCGGAATTTACCAGTGTGTGCTTGTTCTATCAAATTTCCAGGAACTCGATTTAGAATTACAAATTTTCCAGCTAAAACACTTTTCTTACTATGCTAATTGGAAACTGAATGCTAATAAAACTGTAATTAGGTACACTGAAACTTTATATAGTATAGAACTAGTCCACAAAGTGTGCAGATACTCGGTTTAGATTTACTCTTCTGGCTTAAACAGATAAAAAAAATTCCATTAAACAAAAGCCAAAGGTATAATCTATTCATCATTCACAAATTTACTCCATCACTTACACTTCCAAGTCCACTCATCTGTCCAATATCATCGTGTGCCTCGTCTCCATCCATCTCAACCTGTGACTCCGCTTCAGTATCTTTAACTGGAGACCTAGAGGCCATCCTTTCTACTGGTGCCTCTCTAAGCACTGCCTTCACCTTTCTTCTTCGAGTTACTTGTGGTCCACTAACAGCTTTCCTAGTCGGACTCTTCTGTGCTCGCTCAACGACCACTTCCAGCTGGGTGGACTGCAGGTCTCTACTTCGCACAGAAACTCTGACAGTCTTTTCCCCTCCAGTTCTTTCCCCTCCATTGCCACGGCTTGTGGTGTGTGATGGAGAAGCCAACTGCACCGATCTGGTTGCAGGTTCGCTTACGGCAGCTTTCTTAGCAACCGTTGCGATGGCTGTGGGAGACTTGGCTGTGGAGGTGTGGCCAGGGTAGTAGTTAGATGCAGATCTTAGATTATACTGCAACACACACCATTGTATATCAAGAACAGAACTAATCCAACAATGAATATATATTTCCCCCAGTTTATTTTATCTCACAAAATTAGGTGTACAAGGATGATGCAAGTTTTGAAAACAAGTTATGAAATAAGAGTACAAGTGAAATGCATATACAAATAATGCAACAGTAGCATAATCAAAGGTCTCAAATTGTCATTCTGAGTAAGTTCATACCTAAATCAGCTGTTAACTGTCAGTAATCTCCAAAATGAGATCATGACAAACAGGACGACTACTATAACCCTCTCGGGCATGCACGCTGAGGGTTAATAAATAAACAAACTGTAACAACAGCTAGATACCCACATGCGTACACAGATTTTTCTCACCTTGATTGTCTTTGGTGGTTTGAGAATATTGGAGCAGCAAAGTTCCACAAACATGCGCACATCTTTACACAGGCTGCTCAGTTCATGCTCCATGAAGAAGAGGTTGATGGACAGGTTCATCTTCTCATCTCTCTTCTTGCGGTAAGAGTCTTCTGAAAGATACTGGAGGATCTGGTGGAGCTGGGAACTCAGCGGCTGAACAACACAACACATGAAAAGGTAGGAGATATTTCATTATTAATGTACAGCCTCAGGCACCAGTCAGTCAGTCAGTAACTCACATCTTCAGCATAATTTTTGTCAGCATAGAAGTCTCTCCAGTGTGATAGAGCAGAGTCAACATTGTCATACATCAGGTGGGACACTATCACCTGGACAAAGGGGAACAAATAAAAGTGTAAAGAATTAACACCTCACGTAGAGAAAAAGAGCAATCATTCACTTTAATAATTAATTCCACAAATTTATCTCTCATTGTACAATTTCACAAATTCAAAAACTAATTGGTGTGCTTTGGAAAAAAAAGGTGGGCAAGTTAGCTGAGGGATATTTTTTGGACGGAGAAGAAAAAAAGCTCAAAATGCTTTAGTTTTTTTACTTCTATAACTTTTCTTGAAGCCCTAGCAGCACAGTGAAGCAAATGTTTTCACTTGAAGCGTATTGTGCTTTGATGACCATGCTAATCAAAGTGTAGCTCTTCATCTCGTAACAACTCTTCAAATCAGATACTTGTAGGCCACTGTGGTGTATTGCACACTATCACTGAACAAGCTAACAAAAACTCCAATGTCTAGGCCTGCCCCAATGCTAGTCAGCTCTCAGCTCTGCATTGAAAAAGGTCTGGAAGTCTCTAATGCAAGTCATCTACTTCATCACATTCACTACCAATACGCCACACAAATATTGTATATAACTGACTCAAGTTTGTGCCTCTCATTGCTCGACAATTATTAAAAAACAAAACAAAAAACAAACAAACAAAACACTCCCATCAGATTCCTACCTGACATCGTGCTTCAGCAATCAGCTGATCTAGCTTCTCCAGTGGTTGCTCTAACTGCTTGCCACAATGCCTGCAATGTGTAGTAATTAATTAATACAAGACAGATATGTAATCTAGGAACATGAAACACCAGCTCTTAATGAAACAAATATGTACTATTTCCACAAAGAGTACTTTCATGCAACGTCAGTCTTCATCCATCATACAATTACATTACTTAAATTTGGAGAAGGAAACAAAATAGTCACTTACAAGTATCTTTGCTTAATTTGATAACAATTTAATCAGGGTCAATCAAGCTAAACTTAATTATTAAACTCCACCCACTTCCTCCCTTTCTTCCCAACCACCTGCTCATGCCCTCTCTTAAATCCATAAATCACATTTCCATCTCCAGTAAATAGCAGCTGTCTGTGTGAACAGAATAAAGTGCCTTACCCTCTGAGTTCTATAAGGGTGTCATAGATGTTCTTGATGACCGCCAGTTTGGTACCCTCTTCCTTGGGCTCCACCTGCTCCGACAGAACGAGGAGACTGAGCATCTTCACAAACGCAAAACAATCTTCCGCCACTTTACAGTCATTCACGTAATCTGTACACCCACAGGGAGGGGCACATAGGGGGGTGGGACACAGACACAGATAATTAGTACAACATAAATGTATTGAATTCCTCGTCCTTCTTCCCTAACATGAACCATTTCTATAATATTAGATTGCATTCAGTCATGTCATGTAAGAAGAATTTCAATGACAATGCAAGCGAATCACTCTCAGGTATAACATAATGGTAATTTTCACGAATGTCTAAGAGAGAAGGAGCGTGCAAGTCACTTTTATTATAGCAATCAATTAACAGAATTTTTGTGTTACATAGTAGCTTTGAGAACTACCAAGGTTGGTTTGCTGCATTGGTAGAAACTTCACATCCATGGTAAGGTATACTAAGCAACACAAGGACAAGTATCTGCTTCTTATCTGATGAAGCTTTAGTTAGTTTAAGAAGCACTTCTTGTACCTTCAAACTCTACAGGCCTTCCAAATAATTACTAACTGTATCATGTAAAATTAGAGATGATGTTGCCTGTAATTACACTTTGCACTCGTGACTTTGTGGCATGTCTTGAAATCAGTCTCAGATGAACACGTACTAGTGACTATTATTACTCACATGCTCAGGGTAAACAAGATCCTGTAAAGGACACACTCTCAGAAATTACGGCAGTTGCAGTGGAATCAGATAATTGTGAACTTAGCATGAAAAAATTATTATGGTAAGAAATATTTGGTGAAGGCACCCTAATTAATACTAAACTATATACTTACACATATATTGTGCAACAATATAACAAAATAGAAATAACGTGTTCAATTTACAGTATCTATGATGCATCAGGGATTCATACAGGATTTTTCGCTGGGAGGGGGGGGGGGGGGTTATGTCGAGTCGCAAAAAACAGTTTATCTACATAATATGGTCAAGTCATGACCGTGAGACTGAAACAGATTTCAGATGAAGACTTGACAAACTATATAATAGTAATAGGGCCTGAGGGACCCTAAAAACAGTAGTTCACTACGGCTGCACAGTGCCTAACTAATTTAGAATGTAGGGACTGCTCTTTAACAACACAATAGGAGGGACTCTAAGCGCAATCAGTGACACCCTGCATGATAAGTGCAACTTTTCCCAACTAAATCAATGGACAAAGCTGTCAAAAGCTTAGGATATACTTCAACTGATCACTGCTTTATTTCTTTACAGGAAATCTCGTCAAAAAGTTTTTGAAAGGAAAGGGGAAGTTTAGCACACCCAATTATCCCTCATAATTCTACTGTAAGTTGTTTTACTAACCTGTCAATACTTTGAGAAGTACTGGACATCGGTCACCACCTTCTAAATACTTTTTTAAAAGGTACCAGCTTAGAGATTTTATGTTCTCTCTCCTCATATCGTCCGTGAACTGTACTACTGGTTCAGACATCTTTTCGCTCCAAATTTTTTTTAAACAAATCCTAGTGCGCTTTCATTAGAACCAGTGAGATCTACTATAACCCTTTACCTAATACGACATCATTGCACTTTTAGGTAAAGCGTCCTTGCTTGCAAAAGTACTCATTGAATAGCCACCAAACAGTTAGTTGTAATAAAGTCCGCGTACACGTGAAATGGCAATGCTTGCTGAGAAAAAAAAAAGATTGAAATGGAGCCAGGACCCTAGAAATAGCAGGTGGAGTAAAGGTGAGCACTAAGTTTAATTATCTTTTGGTATGTAAGGGAGGGATAAATGTGCTGCTAAGTAAATAATAGCCAATGCAGGTTTGCTTCTATGGTTTTTTCTTTCTTTCTGAAGGACATACAATTCTTTTTTTTTTTTTGTACACTATATTCAGTAGTAATTAGAAAGAACTACTAAACTTGGCAAAACAATGGTATTTCCCAATAATCCATCAATCAATTTAAGCCTCAACTTCAGCGCAAGAACCCATTCAGACTACTCAATGAACTTACTACTAAATGAACCTACATCGCATTGATAGCTTGTTGAATGGTTAGGGTGGACCGTTAAAATTCGTTATTTAGGGAGAGGTAATTGTGAGAGTATATTTGTGTGTGCATGTGGCAGACAAGTCTAAATATGGCTACCGGATGTTGGAGCAGATGGGATGGAGTGAGGGTAAAGGACTGGGCAAGGAAGAAGATGGAGACACACAACATATCAGAATATCCAAGAAAGCAGACATGAGAGGTCAGTTACTAAATAGCAACAAGTTACCATTCCAGTCACTAGGCGCTCACAACTCTTCAGCTGAAAAATGGGAGGGTCTTGTGACTCCAACACATCCATTTGAATAGTGGGATGAAAGTAATTCTTGCAGGTTTCTTATCGTCATGTTGTTAATCCTAGCGAGCTCTTACAAGTATGTACAGGTGTTTTGCTAAATAGTATTTGTGTATGTACATTTTAAGGACACCCACACACAATTAAACATTACATAAGTAGTACGCAATTTATACATTCCTGAGTGCATTGTGGTAACCAGACCTTTTGGAGCGGAGTGGTTTGGTAAAGGGTCTGACTGGCGAGATTGTCAGTCAATACTGCATACATTTTCTTCCCTCTTCCCCCGCACATGGCAACATTGGAATTGTCATCTGGTACTTGCAGGTTCCAGACTAGGTATGACAGTGAGGATATGTCCTGTCTGCTTGTGTCATTATCTCTAATATCTTGTTTTTCACGTTAACTCCTTCCTCCATCTTTTTTTTTTAAATTTTTTTATTCAGGTGTTGGTAGGAAGAGAGGTCGAGATGAAGGTTGGCTGGAACATCAGGATGCCTTTGACAAGGTCTTGGCTGGTCTGGCGTCAGTGACCAGTGGGGGTGTGGAGTCCAGTGGGGGCAACGGGAACGAGTCTGGTCAGACTCTAGTGGAGAATGCCACTGCTTCAAAGAAGATCGTGTAAGTTCACAAAGATGCTTGTATGTGTGAACCAATTCCCTTGCTACACACTTAATTACTACTACTATTATTACTATCACTACTGCAAAGAGTCAGTGATGTTTGCATGTAGTTCAGATAGCCACTCCTACTCTTCAAAGCTTAAATCACCTTAATTTCACTTTCATAGTTTTTATTCTGGCTCTACTTGCTGTCTACAGATACAGAAAGTTTCTTAGAAGTAAGGATTTGTCTGTTCAGAAGGAAGAGGACTTGGAGTGTGTTTTAGGCACCAAAAAGAGGAAAAACATGGCAGCAGTTACTGAAGCAGAACAGGTGACATTAGCTGTGTATGTGTGTGTGTATGTGTGTGTTGCTCTGTAGGCTGGAATGGAGCTAAGGTTTACAGCTAATTAACAGTATTATTGGATGTGTGGATAGAAAAATTTTTTTTTTGTTTAATCATTAACTGGACTTTGTAACAGGTTGTCAATGTCAAAGAAACTACAGAGGAATCCCATGGTGTCATCACAGTGACCCAGAGCCAGAGTGTGCAGGACTATTTCTCTTCCAAAATGACGTCATTGAAGACGAAATCAAAAGAAAATGCAAAGAGAACAAAGAAAGCAAAGAAACTGAGAACCGAGTAAAGCAAGTCGTAAGAGAGCAAGTCCTAATTATCATTTTTAATTCATTGATCACTATTTATATCATACTAAATGGACAGACTAACTGTGTATAACATATTTTGTGTTGTGAATATACCCCCCCCCCACACACACACACCAAAAAAAACAAAAACAAAAAAAAAAAAAAAAAAAAAAAAAAAAAAAAAAAAAAAACAAAAAAAAAAAAAAAAAGATAAATATAAAA
>WLWI01005738.1_pt1 | contig 10312 bp, 3 predicted proteins | sample 6701501 | NCBI WGS metagenome assembly WLWI01 (sample SAMN12718690, study PRJNA515312) | sponge metagenome | isolation source: marine sponge | host: Mycale hentscheli | place: New Zealand: South Island, Marlborough, Capsize Point | collected 2014-11-01
TTGGATACCCGAGAATATCACTCGTCTGATTGGCGGTATTTACGCTCGTGCCTGCGGCACTCGCGTAAATACTAAGCCAACAGACTCGTGATATTCTCCTGTATCAAATGAATAATATATATGTATAATTCAAAATGTGATCTGATGCTGTGGGATTAGACAATGAATTTGATTACTAAGTGTGGTCTCAAAATTTAACCCTCATCAGTAGGTGGTAGTGATGATTCATCTATCATTAGTGGTGACTTTAACTTCCTGGTTTGAAAGATAAACTTAGTATGATAATAGCAAATTTTCTCATTCTAACAGCCAATATTATGTTAATCAAAACTTAATAAACAAGTTTGTTTTTAATTAACATAATCTTAGCTGTTAGAATGAGAAAATTTGCTATTATTAAAATTATTTCAGCCGAGAATGACTGAATCATCATTAAAGGAACTTAGTTGTTAGTGGATATTATCTATGAAGTGAGTTTAAAAAAGTTCATAAAAAGAGAGTTTGTAGTCGTAAGCACAGACAGAATTTCATACACTTATTCTTAAAAAATGTACAATGAAACGTGACTATTATGATGATTTATGTATTCACCTTACCATTTAAAATATCCATCACTTGAATGGTTATTGTCCTTATGCCCAATTAAAGAAGTTAGTTCTGAGAATAGATTAAGTTGCACCAATAGCTAATAGAGAAATATTTTCTAGAGAGTTTGTAGTCGTAAAGACAGAATTTCATGCACTTATTCTTAAAAAATGTACAATGAAACGTGACTCCATCACTTGAATGGATTTTGTCCTTATGCCCAATTAGGTAGTTCTGAGAATAGATTAAGTTACACCAGTAGCTAGCTAATAGAGAAATATTTATATGGCAGCATTCTGCTGTAAAATTATTAAGTTCACTTTCTTTCTTTTTTGCTTTTGTCACTGTGACAATAAATCTACTTAATTATAGTACACAACAAGTTTTAATAGTTGAATCTATTGCAACAAAGCCAAGCTTTCCAAAATAAAAGCAAACAACCTATATACCCAGACAAAGTTATAAATTTCATAGCAATGACACAGTTAAGCACACTCTACATGCTACTTCTATGCTATTGATTAAAGTAGCTATCAACACAGGTTTTAAGAAGGATTAGTATACTTGATGAAGTGTGCACATAAATTTTGTTGCTATTATTATGTTTCTAGCTCCAAAATTTTTCACGTTCTCTTTCTTTTCGCTTTTAAGTTCACTTATAGACACATCACCATCAGCTTCTGGAAATTGTTGCAACTCTCACAAAGCATGAAAACGATACAATATAAACTTCACATTTGCTTTATAATGTGTAAGCCATTATTGAAATAGCTACTGAGGACCAATAATTAGCTATACCTGAATTTAAGTAAAAATAAATGCAATATTGCGCACAAAATAACCAAATCACATAGATTGAATATAGTTTTTTCACCATTGTTCCTTTACTGTTCCCTCTGCAAGGTAGCTAGATTGAATGTTTCTCCTTATCTTCTCAGACCTGTGAGAAACTAATGCAATCGGTCATGATTTGAAACTGAAGATCAAGTTTATCAGCACAGAAGGAAAAAGTGTCATCTTTCTGTGGTTCGTAGCTATATCCATTGTGCTCTTTGGTGGCTCATAAGTGTCAAGCCTTTTGGTTTTTCCCAAGAGCTCACTGCAGGTGCAAAAGTCATTACTGAACTATCAAATGGTCAATACATCTTGTATTTGTTGGTCTGATTAGAAATTACAGAATGTGTATTTCTTCAGTCCTGTTAGGCGAGTACAGTTTGACATCAGGTCACAAGCAGCAAACTCACATATTACTGTTAAACTCATCACACCACCTCATATTACTCATAACAGCTCAAATTCCTCATACTGGTTTAATTAAAGCAAGGTCCTGCCAATCAGTTCAAGCAAAGCTAACCTGAGTAGCTAAACCACAGGTCACGTATTCTTCATTGCATTTCTACCAGAACCGTCTTGAAAAGCGTGTCCGGCCTATTAGACCGCGTTATTATCCAGTCAAATTGTGGTTGTTGTTTTTCATTTGTCCTCAAGCCTGAGCGATGGGAAAGCGATTAAATTCATGTCGCGCGCGCTACTAGGTTGCCGTCTGCTTAGCATTTAATAGGTGAACAGAGCTCCTCATTGCAAAAACAATGCATCTCTTAACGACTTTGAAAACCTGGTTGGCATTGATCATAATGACCAAGGACCAGTTGGTACTTAGTGCCGAGTCTCCATCTAATCTAACTCTGGAATGGTATGAAGGAGATTGCAGGGGAGGGGACAACGCCCTTCTAAGTACTGGACTTAGAGTGATCTATGAATCTAATAGCACTGCTGAAAACGGTTTAATCGAACGATATTTCAACGACGTTTGGGTCGACTCAAACGTGCCCGAGCTGGAATTAGCTTATTGCGAGGGAACTAAACCTAGAAACGTGACCAGTGTAGTATACAGCATCGTCCAACCTGAACATGGAGGATTCGAATGCCATTGTGTAACAATATCTTTCAGAAGTACGCGGGTAAACCGCCCTTCTTCCGACTTTTTCAGGTAATTTGTAAGCTAGTTGCATTTAAAAAAAAATACACAAGATGTACTGCTATCTATACATTATTATTATGTTATAAACATTAGTAGACCTTGGTTTTACTAAAGTACAAGAATTCAGAATAATAATGTAAGTGTATTGTTATTGTCCCAATAAAAGTATAGAAATTGGAGAACCCTGACAAGCTAATTAAATTCCTGAAATTCTGAGAAGTTAGCTGAACTTGTATGCAATCCTTACTACTTTAAAGTTTCTTGGAAGATCAATTAAAGTAATCATTGCAGTTGAAACATGATGCAGCACAATAAAGGCTTTTACAATTATTTTGCTATTCCAAAAATACTTCTGAAATATTCTCTGTATTAATAGCTAGGTTTAAAAAATTAATAAAAAGATGAAAATGATAGACAATAGATCCAGACATGCTTATTATCATTTAGCTTGTTGTTTGAGTGTGATGCTTAGTGGTAATTAGAGCACTTTTTTTCTTTAAGTTTATTATCAAGTGATCCTTCCCAGTCAGTTTATGCATGATTCTAGGCAAACCCTTAGCTAATTTATTTATAAATACTTTTTTCGCAAACATTATGTAGAATTAAAGCAAATTTCACACTAGCAAATAGTAAGCACCCCTTTTTGTAACTAATTATTGTATGATGTCAGTATTATTTGCAGATTACTTGCACAAAGTCAAGATTTCACCAATTTTAAGTAACCTAATATTGCATTATTAGTTTGTGTGGAGGACGACCAGATCAGCCGAGACGAATAAACATTGAATGGCCTCCAATCAGTCCACTCAGTACAAACACTGACTTTAATGACGAAGTGAAGGTCATTCCATTTAGCCTTAACTGCAGTGGAAAAGGAAGATATTAGTAAGTGTACTTGAAGCAGTAAGTACTTATTCAGTAAATACAACACTACAGTATATTAACTTGTTTGTACACTCTGATAATGCACACTAGGCCAAAATGGATGTTCCTACATGTCCCACAGTGTAAGAAATGTATCTTCTATCCTATACCTATCCTACGTAGAATAAATATGGGATAGGTACATTTCGTACAGTGCTACAACATGTAGAAATATCAGTGACTTAGCTGTGGCAACATAAATGCTTATAAATGTGGAGAGAAAAAAAAACGCCAAAAAGTTTGAGGCAGTTACTTCACTGTATTTTTAAGATAGTATGTATTAGAGAATTATTCTATTCTATTTTACATCTTTAATCTGCAAATTTCTTTTGAAACACAATCTCAGCTACTTTTAATCAACATTAGTTTAGGTGTGCAGACATGTAGTGTGATGGCTTAGTTAGTTTTTATCTTACCACTCTTTGTTGTTAGATTTTTGCTATACTAAAAATAATAATATTTATCCAGTTCTGTATCGTTTGACACCTACACATCCCGTTCGTGTCCAAATGGTGGTGGATTCGAGTTGGGAGATGAAATTGAATTTTCTATTCGTTATTTGTCCAATCCTTCAGAGTGGATTCCAATTTCTTTGACTGTGATGAGTACTCCTATTCAGACTAGATATAGTCGAGGATACCAAATCTCCGTGATAAAGGCTTTTGATAGTTCATTCACCCAGTACCGATTTGATATTTGCAATCATTTTATAACCGATTCATTCCAGCTCAGATGGCTTGCCTTGAGTTGCATCAATAGTCCTTTCTTTCGGGATTCATGGAGTCTGGATAATGTCAGAGTAGATTTAAACTTAAGTGCTACAATGTACACCTTTATGGATGACTCCTTCCAAAATAGTTCATTGAAGTAAGTAATAAGTTATATAGTTACATTTGATTGATTGATTCCAATCCCACAAATTCATGTCTCGCCACTCATTAATTCAATACCTTGCTGCAGTGGGGTTTTGGATTAATCTTGCTATCTTTAACTATTTCATTAACACTTATTAATATGATTATTAATATTATTAACATTATTATTGTTGCTGTTTTTGTTATTGTTGCTGTTAATGTTGTAGTGTGGTTATTATTATTACTGTTATTATTCAGTTTATGCTTTTAATATGACCGTAGTTCCATACAACTATATATCGCCTCTAATCTTAATTTTTTGTATTAAATACACAAATTTTTCACACATTTTATAATGGCCATTATCGGTATACCTAGGAAACTGTTTAGATTGACAAACAAAATCATGTACAAAAAATTGAAACATTTAGTGTAAATAAGTGAAATAATAAACATGAAAATTACAACATATGGAAATCATGTCTCCTAGTCACAAATTAATAATTAACGTGATTTCAATATACTTTTATTGATAGCTGTGATTACTGGACTCCTCATAATATAAGAAATGGTCGTTTATCAGATGCATGCAGCAATGGCATTGGTAATAATGCTCTACTATTCGGAGATGAAATACAATCTGGTAGAGACATAGTATCTGGCCATTCTGCCCTTACAAACATATTTAACCCACTGCAAATGATTTGTGATGAAGCACGGCCACAGTCTCCACGACCCGTGATTTGCAAAATGCTTGTTCAAACAGCTTCACTAGGAAATTCATCTCTACATAAACTCGAACTGAGTATTCGTCAGTTGGTATGACAGTAGTACTAGGTTATTTTTTTTGGTAGAACGGACATATTTTGATATACAACAAACACAAACAAACAAACAAACAAACAAACAAAAGACAATAATAATAAAGTATTATTCAGTCAATTCAATTATATAATTTTTTCAAATTTGCAGATTTTGCAAGATATCATGCTGTCTGAAAGGCTAATAGTTTATGTAGGTCTATTGTTTGATATACTGTGCTTAAATTACCATCTCGTATAATATATTTATATATGTATATACATAAAGAGTGCCTCTGAAGCTGTTGCAGCCATACCAAGTGCTCATAACAGTGAACCTCTCAATTTAGTGTATCTTCTAGGAACAGTATTAGAAGATATAACCAGTGCAGAACCTCCATCGTTAATACAGGTATGAGGGTAGATGGATGAATACGAAAATACTTAATAAAATAGACGGAGTTGTGACTAAATTGTATGGCATGGTATATAGAATTCATGTTCACCTAAACATTCACAGTATACTACATAATTATGCAGACTCTTAAAAAAAATCTGTACATTTACCACAGCATGAACTATATTATTTTAATTACAGTCAATGTCTTAGTTATAGCATCATGATATTTTAACGTCATGTGTCTATATATGTATTATGGATTGGCAAGCGAGCGAGACACTATACAGTGGTGTCAAACTGAGAATCAGAGATATTTGTTTATATTATAGCTATGTGTAGACATACGTATGTCATTTTGTACTTTGACTCTGGCGTTTTTTTTTGTTAGTTTGGTGGTCGACCCCGTCCCAAACTTCCCTAAACAGAATCCTCTATGGTATCATTCTAGAAATTCAATTGTTTACTGTTTTAAATTCTTTTGTGGGTGCAGTTAAAATTAAAAACTTAATGGAGTTTCATTTCCGTTCTAGCTAGTGGCGGTGGTAAGCTAATTTGCTATTTGTCGTAGTTTATAAGCTCTACGCAACAATATTTACCTGAAAATTCATTGTTCATTAGACTATGACAGTGAGTCTTGTGTAGGTATGTCCAGTTGTGTGATGAAAGTGTTGTGTGTCAGAGCTACTAATTAACTAAAGAATATAACAAGGAAAACATTTCAATCACATGACTTGTCTTGTTTTTTGTTGTTTTATTTTATTCAAACAGTTGTGGCGAGTGGCTACTATGGCATTGAAACCCCTTAACCATATTATCCGTAATTTAAAAACTCAATTTTTTTTAGTAGCTCGAGTGTTAGAAGTTAAAAATCAATCATTTAACAATAGTGTAGTTTTTAGGCTCGCTCACCATTTATACTCAAGCACATCACTAGTATAATTATGCAAGTTTAATATTTGGTCGGTGAATAATAATTTTCCAAGATTTGATCAATTAATTATTAGAAAAATAACAGTATTAGTGTGTGATGTAGTATTACTGTAGTTAGCTAGTTTACTAATTCGGTACTTTCTTGGCTAATAGTAATAATAATCCATTTCAACTTGTTGCCAAAGTCTTTCTCAGATTTTATCAAAAATTTGATTTTCTTTTTTATATAAATTTATTGGTTGCAAGTAGCATAAGCTGAATATATCTGTAAATTTTAATAGTCAATGCAAGCATGACAGATTTTATATGTACTTTTACTAGAACACTGTATCAACTGGACAATTTATTCTTCAGCAATGTAACTCTTCGGTATTTGTAAGTTACCTAGTTTTAAATCATATTGCTGAAATCACATTTCTAATCCAATGGCTTTATAAAATGCATAAAAATTGCATTGATACTATAAATGTAATATAAGGCTATACATTCATAATTCTTGTATTATCACTGTTTCAGTTCACCTCTATTTAATATATTGATGCACGTGTTTTGTTGGTATTAGATGCGTAAATATTACTGATGAAACTTAAAAAGTTGAAATCTCTTTAAATATAGACACACACAATACATACATACTTGAGGATGTATCCAATATACCATAAATTGTTAGTGTAGTAGCAGTTTGTGAAATTTGTATAGCTGAGTAGTCACCAGACAATCCACTCCTCCTTCAATTTTTGAAGGATCCAGTTTTTAAAGCAAAGTCGGAAGGCAAATGTGTTGGATGGTTATTTTCCTGTGCATACTTTCAATAGACTTCCTCTTTTATCGTAGTTTGTTTAAAAAACTAACAACAATTATGATTATAATTAATTTGCCATGCATGTACCTATTACCATATTTTATACATCAATGTCTGATATCTTTGTCTAAGTACAATACATTCATAAATTGAGCACCAGTTGAATAGCACCATGATTACTACTTCAGTCGTAGAATAAAGAATCTGCATTGTTGAGATTGTGGTGGTACGGACCGCCACATTCACAAACACACACTCTTTAATTGCGTGCACATTACAAGTCACCCGAACTCAAGTCATTTATTCGTCATCACGCACACCCTTACATCATTTCATTCCTATGTCGCGCGCATGCTCGTGGGTTCCCTATATATTGGCCTACGGGTATGCGCGACCTTTCAGTTGTGTCTCATGCTCTAAAGTCTCATAGCTAATCCTTGCCAAACCTCCGAATTGAGCCTTGGGGTTGGGAGAGGTTTGAAAGCCTCTAGCGGCTAAACTGTGAGAGAGACGTAACTCTGGTGGCGGCTCCTACTCGTCCGACCGACCTGTCACGCCACACTCACAAAGAATGTTGTACTAAGAGGTCACTTATGTAGCAGCTTACATTCAGCAGATGTATATAAGTAGACTAAATAAATATCTTATAATATTTTTATTAAACATCTAATAATATCATTAATTATAACATATTTTCTCTAAATTCTTTTCAATCTGCCAGAATTCACTGGTTTATAGTTATCTTATTTTATTCCAGTTTCTGTCGACCTTCCAATTATGCTTTAATCTTAATTATGTAACATTAATACTTTATCATTTATATATACAGCTATTTGTGTTTACTTTACCATATTATATTTAGAAATATTTTTATATTTTTTAATTTAAGTGCATCATCTTGTTCATGTTATACATGTAATTATGACTGTATGATGCAGTGATACTGTCTGTTATTTTAATAGATACACAACCACTTCAGTCTATGGTGTTAAAATTTAAAGCAATTATGATTATTGGGAATATTTTGTTTCATTATTTTCTAGGTGTTTACCAAACTTGTGTATCCTAATGGAGCCCCACAACCATCTCCTAGAAGTGTTCATGCAACTGTTTGTCTAGATTATAATACCAACAACCCACAGCTGTTAGTAATTGGTGGTTATGATTACGACAACAAGACTTTAAGTGATGTTTGGTGTCTCGATGTACAAGCACAAAGTTGGCAACAGGTATATTTTATAATTATAGTTCAGTTGAAATAATTCAAACAATTATGTAATAATATATTTAAAGCCAACAGTTAAATTTAATTATTTGAATAATGTAAATGAGGTAAACAAGTTACAGTCTTCCAAGTATATAATAATTGGGACCTTAGTGCATTACATATTTAATTATAAGTATTCTTTTATTTAGACATTATGCTAGTTACTTAAGATTAAGTGAAATATTATAATCAGTCAAATACATGATACAATTATTGACTTGTGATAATTATCAACCACTGCAGCATTTTACATTTTTTAATTTACTACATTAAATATGTTTACTAGAATTAATCAATAGATGAAATGTTTTAATCAATTTACATTTATGACATGTTATGCATCAAACTGAGGTAGTCAAATACTTAAAAAGCATGATGTGAGAAGGATTCATATTTTACACCATCATGATATAATCTTCAGTCAGATTTCAAATATATATATATATTTATATAAAATAGATCTATTAACCTTAATTGTTTATTATGCACTTGTTTGCTCATCAATTTAATAAATATTATGTGCTGCAAACCATAAAAAACATAATTGAAATAGTTGAGTCCTTCTACATGTATACTAGTGGTGTGCTTGAGCACAAATGGCGAGCGAGCCTGATAGCTAGGTAAGACTAGTGATGTGCTCTAATAGCGAATAGCGTCTATGGCACTGAAATCCCTTTACCGTTTATGCTAAATTAAAAAACTGGACCTTATTTTCAGTAGCTTCAGTGTTAGAAGTCAAAATCATTCATATAAAAATAGTATAGTCTTTAGGCTCGCTCGCCATTTGTGCTCAAGCACATCACTAGTTGGCGAGCGAGCGAAGCGAGCAAGACACCATCAGGGGTAACTCGATCGAGATTTCGCTATATTTATTTATCTGTTTATGGGGTACGTGAGACTTCTGTTTTCGCCCGCGCTTCTAATTAGGTAAGTTAGGTAAAGCGTTCACAGTTCTAGTATTTTTCAATTAACGAGCGCGGAGAATCCTGCTGCACTGCCTTACGCAACTTTGTTTCAACCAAAAAGTTTACAGCTGCTCTCTTCTTGAAACAATTGTGAAGTCTTTGTCAAGCTGCGCTTCTTTGCCACTGCTTTCGAAGTTTATTCAGGTAATTCTGTTAGTTTAGTCTGGGATCAGAGACTTTAGATTCTCTGATGCTAACTGAGAATGGAATGTGCACTACAGTTAGATGTAATTTCTGTCCTATTTTTCTGTAAAAAGAGTCTGCTCGCTCGCCATGCATTTGCACTATTCGAGCGCACCACTAGTTCAGCGAGCGAGCTAAGCGAGCGAAGCTGACTCTCAGTCGTATTCAATTGAGATTTCAGATATATTTGGCGAGCGAGCGAGACAGTATTAGGGGTGGATAATGCAAAATTGGGTATATGTTATATATACTAGTGATGTGCTTGAGCACAAATGGCGAGCGAGCCTAAAGACTATACTATTTTTAAATGAATGATTTTGACTTCTAACACTGAAGCTACTGAAAATAAAGTCCAGTTTTTAAATTTCGCATACACCGTAAAGGGATTTCAGTGCCATAGTAACAACTCTCTGCAACTGCTTGAATTGAAGAGAAAAAACAACAACAAAACTATACACGTTATTTAAACGTTTTCTTTGTGATATTCTTTAGCTAAGTAGTGACACAACTGGACATGCACCTACACAGACTTACCTTAGCGGTAGTCTAGTGGACAATGTATTTTCAAGTAAATACTGTTGCGCACGGCTTATAACCATGACAAAGAGCGCATTGACTTAC
>WLWI01005742.1_pt1 | contig 10311 bp, 7 predicted proteins | sample 6701501 | NCBI WGS metagenome assembly WLWI01 (sample SAMN12718690, study PRJNA515312) | sponge metagenome | isolation source: marine sponge | host: Mycale hentscheli | place: New Zealand: South Island, Marlborough, Capsize Point | collected 2014-11-01
ACATCAAATTAATTTTGATAAAGTACTGGTTGGATAAATGCAAAATATTTACTAATGATTCCTTGCTAATAGACACTGTGGTGATATGCTCCAGTTCCTTTGATAGTCGCTCCACCTCAGATTGGATAATTTGTTTCTCTTTGATGGCGAGATTCTAAATGAAGCTTTTCTTCCTTGAGATGAGATTCTAATTGAATTCTTTCAGCTTTTATCTGGTTCCTCAGTTGATTGTTCTCAGTCTTTTTTTACTCTTTGAGTTGATCATTTACTGCCTGTACTTGCATGACACTTGTCTCCAATTGATGTTTCTCTTCAATAAGTTGTGTATTTGCAGATTCAAGCATCTTTCTGTCACTTTCTAGTTTTGTAATATCTTCAGTCAATTCTTTATTTAGTTTCTAATCTATTTTCAGAAATCTACTAACATAACACATAATATAAATACACAACATTTAAACTGATAATATTAATATAGTATTGCAAAAAAATGACAAAGCAAACAATATTTGAGCAATACTTTTGTAGAGTTTTGAAGCTAGTGTTTATGACAACCTAAAGTTTTTGAATAATAACAAATAAAAATGTTATTTATTTCATTTATTTATTTACTTTATTTATGTTTTTTTTATTTTTTATATGCAATGACTGCTTCAGTAGCTAGCATGCCCCTGCTAGCCACACCATTGATCAAGCCTACCAAGAGATCATATCTCAGTAAATGAAAATGCTTTAACTTCAGCAGGAGTCCATGGTGACTGCGGCAGCCGCAGCTGTTTCCTCTTCCGGAAGTGGGGGCATGTAGAGGGAGAGAGACCTAGAGGGCCGGACATGTCGATGTTTTATCAGAATTCCATGGCTTTGCAACAGTTCATGTGGATGTTGAACATGCAGCAACAGCAGCAGCAGCAACATCAGCAACAGAGGGATCAGTTATCCGTAAGTCTGTATGTTTTATGCTATTCTAAATAATAATTAGGCGCTGCCTCAAAGAAAAATACTGTTTTTAGGATCCCGAAGGCCCTAAGTTGTAGCGTTCCCGAGCGCAGCGTAGTTCACGACCGCTGGGCAGCGCCTAACTAATTTAGAATGTAGTGACTGCTCCTAACAATGGGACACCAAGCGCAATCAGAGGGACACTAAGTTAATAGTGTCCCTCTTTGAAGGACCTAAGCAGTTAAAGTTCCCCTATCACAATACAAAAACTACAGCGGCTATATTCTAAGCAACTTTAGACCAGGAGCCCTGAGGCATTTTTTATGTGAAAAGCGCCACTATTGTGAGTTCATATTTTGATAGGAACCTATCAACTCATTTTAAAAATGCATTGCTGCCGGGTCAAAGCCATGGCTTTAAACCAGAAACCACATGATAGAATCCGCCATTACCATATATATCCTGTTCTTGTCAACTTGAAGAATATTACAACAACAATATGCTGAAATTACTAGGAATTGGGTCCTATCAAAATATGCAACTCACAATTGTGGTCCTTTTCTCATAAAAATTGTCTCTGGGCTCCTGCTCTACTTGGAAGTTCATGTATGATTATAAGCAGACATGATCGAGCTGAGTGATAGTATTACAGTTTAATAAATGCGAGAGTTAGTTCTTACGTATTAACAGTATTTTAGACTACTACAACTATATGAAATAGAGCAAGGCTTTTTTTAAAAAGAATTCTATACATTTGTATTATTTGGGATACCTTTGTCTGTTTGTCTGTTGTTATATTCTAGTATATTATATCACCATGTAATTTTATTTTTAAATTACTGATTTAATCAGACTATGCAGATGCTGGTGCCGAACCAAGCTCAGATTCCACCTATACTTCACAGCCGCACCCCCGCCTTCTTTTTTTTGTTGTTGTTTTTTTTGTTGTTGTTGTTGTTGTTGGTTTTCCTAAGGGAATGGTTTAAATGTTCCCATAATTTGATTATAATTTTTTGTTTTGTTTTTAGCTCATTTAGGTATGGACCAAGTTCCTGCGGGCATGTCCCACCCTCATTTCCTAAACCCTGGAGGCATGTACTATCCTGTACCCCTTCAGGAACAATTTGTTCAACACCTCCTACCTCATCAGCCACGCCCTCAACAGCAGTTCCTGGCTCACTTCAACTGCCAAAAGAATGCTGCAAGGCCAAGAAGCCAAGCTGTTCCTATTGTACAGTCCTAGGTGAGTGGTTGAGGTGTGAGGGTGTATGCTTAGGTAGATATAGTCAAACCTCGCTTGTCCGTTTTTCAAAGTATTGGGAAACTCAATCAACCAAGCAGGCTTTTCGGAATACGGTGCGTCCAACTGAAAGAGTAGAAAGTAGGGTTTTTTTGTAATGCATGACTTCATTTACTCCCTCCCCTCCCCCCTCCCTCCTCCTGAACTTACTCCACACCCTTCCCCCTTGAAATGTTCTAAGCAAAAAGCTAAGCTTAAAAGTGTATGAAAGGCGTCCTTTGAAATTTAAGTGAAATAAGCTGGTTCTAGCGAGTTTTGGTCGGAGACTGTGGTGATTTTTTGTAAATAACCACTGCTATAGGTTGTGTCGCGTCAACACTAAATGTCAGTTATAAGCTGGAGCGGCTGAATATCAAAGATAGTCACAGTGTTTAGTTGCGGAATGTTGGTAAGGCTGGAGTGGGAGCTATTGAATCCTGTGAACTCTAGTAGCATTTGTTGTGATTCATCTTGCACTCGAAGGTGGCAGAGAAGCTTTTGTCACTTGCCAGAAAATTCCTAATGGAAGCTATTGCATATAGGGCAGAGCTATTATTTATGACGGGTACAGGAGGAATGTATGGCATTTAATGTATGGAAAGTGAATGGGAATAGTGATATTTTTATAATTGTGCCACATAAATCAGCTCTTTCTTCTTTCTTTTTTTTTCTTATATTTTTCAACTTTTTTTTTTCAACTTTTTTCTTTTATGAAAAGAGTTCTAAAATGTAACAATGGTATACCTGTATTTACACCTTCTACTCTTTAAGCTGGATGCACTGTATTTAAAAGAAATTTTGAAATAATTGTGGCTGATGCACGTGCTCTCATTGTGTAAAGAACTGATGAGTTGAAAGTCTCAGTAATTTGTTATTGGGTGTTCAAAATCAATGTTTGTGGATACTTGGTAATTACTGTATAGGAAAATTAATAGTTCAAGATGCAAGCATTTTTGACATAATTGACACCCTTGATCCCAATATGGCCCTGATAAAAAAGGTTTAACTGTATTTGATTCAAGTATGAAGACTGAATGAATGAATTATTGAATGAATGAGTTATTGATTATAGTCTCATTATTTATACTTGCAGGAATAGATGTCCTACCAAGTTCTATGTTTCAAGCTCATATGCTTTATTGTGAACGACACATCTTTTCCATAATGTTCTATATAACTTTGTTCAATACGTACCATTGTGATATTCTATCAATGTTGAAGTATAATACATATTCAGAACAATCATGAAATTATTTATTATAATTTTGATTTTATTATTGTTATTAATTGTTATTATTTTTTATTTTACTTTTAATTTAATTTTTTTTATTATAATTTTGATTTTGATTTTATTTATTATTGTTATTAATTGTTATTATTTTTTTATTTTACTTTTAATTTAATTTTTTTTTTTATTAGTTATTATTATAATTTTTTTTGTGTGTGATGCAATAGTACCATTACACAGTTATATCCACAAGCATGACTTTCTAAGTAAACATCAGCTGTATTTGGTGGTTTAGCAAGCACTATTAGACAGGAAATGGCCATAAGAGTCACTGATGGTGGTCCTTATTTGGCAGCTGTTTGTGTTCATGCAACTGGCACTGGCATCAGTTAAGTACTACTCTATTTAAAGCACAGGAAATTCTTTGCCTGTGCATAACACATACCATGGTAACCACCTATCATGGGTACGACAATATATTGATAACTGTGTGGCTGAGCTAAGCTCAGGTGCAATTGAGTGGTCTTGTCTGTGACCTCAGACTTGATTCTTAGTTCTGTACTATACTAATTAGAGCTTGTAGAGTTCCTGTTCTGGATGGTTTCAGATTATGCAATAACGATTATTTTTTTATTATTTACTGAGAAGAGCAAATCAAACAAAGATTGTAGACAACACTTGCCAGAAAGAACAGTCAGTCAGTTATAACGTTGTTTTGTTTTGTTTTTTGTTGTTGTTTTTCCTCTTCTCCAAGGAACTTCTATAAGAATTGTTACATATTCAAATAGGTTTTCAGTGCTCTGTTTTTATTGTGGCGGTGGTGTTTGACCAAAGGCAAGTGCTTGGTTGGGGTTACACCAGCCATCTTACCCTTCAGACAGTAGAGATGTCGAAACAAGCATGCCTCCCTCATCCCCCTCAAGGACATTGGGATGGTCCTTCAAGGCATAGTGATTGTACAGGTCTAGAGTTTATGAAGTTTCGTATAGTATAGGACATGCAGTTTATAATATGAACAATACTGATTAAGACAGGTGTAGAGTTAAGCGGACTATCCTAAACTGAGAAATGCATATAAAGTTGTGGTATATCCTGCCATAGAACATAAATAGAATAGTTGGACTGTCACGTTGTGTCCGATAAGCACAAGATTTATGAATTGCAAGCATACAGTACATGATTTAGCTATGTGTCCTGAAGCTACAGGATTGAAGCAGTGAGACATAATATGGATGGTATATAACATGTGCAGGAAAGATGACAACTAACTATTCTATACATTTCCTGAAGCCTCAAAAGTACGGGAAATCTGGATATTTTCAAGTATCAAGCATAAACAGAGTTCCATGAGTGATAGATGGAGTTACAAAGTGTAACAACCGCAAAGTAAGACCCAAGTGAGACTTAAACAACAACAGCAAAAGAAATACATCAGGTATGGCAGTTTTTCTTTTCCTTTTCTTCTATTAAGGCGTTTCACATATTATTTTGATTGTGTTTATTTCTTATAAATGCTACCATTTCACAGACATATATTATGTAGATCATGAAATAGAGCACTGGAAATATTTCTAAGTGAAGATTATGGACTTGTTGTAATCAATAAACTTCACAGTTGTGTTATCAAATTCTGCAATTAATAGAGCTATGGTGATTAATTATTGTAAGAAACAGCTAATATTCTCCCCACCCCACCCACTTAAAAAAAACAAGCAAAGAACTATCATTGTCCAAGCCTCCTAGCCAGGCCAAGAGAGAAAGAGAGATGACATTTCAAGTCATATATTACCATGCCTCACCTACTCAGTCCAATTGCCGTACATTTAATTAGCCCTGCACATGACAAGCTCTCTGAGAACTGGCAGTTAAGCTTCTATTACAACTTTATGTGCATGTCTCAGTTCAGGATAGTCCACTTAACTCTACACTGTCTTAATCAGTATTATTCATATAAAGTGCATTCAAAGTAATTCATAGTATAACTCTATAATATAATTATTTGCTTTTTATTTTTTTAGAAGACATATAAACAGTAACCAATGAAAATATTTTAAAAATTATAATTGCTAACTTGTACTAAATCGTTCCATAAAAACAAAGATAATTAGTGAATAGTAGAAGTAAACAGTTTCTTAAAGCTGCTATTCCCATCATGTCCTCCCATAACATGGACCTTGTCTGGTGTCATGATATAGGTACAGTTAAGAACTGCATGTGGTAGTTGTCCAGCCTGGACCCAGGAATTAGTCTCAGGGACATAGCGCTGGATAATGGACACTGGCTTCTTACTTTTCTTGTCCGCACCACCGACTGCCAGTAGAGATCCTCCAATGTTGAGTGGACAGGATAGTGTACAGTTGAGTGAAGGTAGTTTGTTCCATATGTTGGAACTGTGTGATGAGGAGTGTGAAACAAGAGCCTCCAGAGATACACTATAGACATCAGGACTCCAATGCACACCCTCACACCATCCCCCCATGAGGTACCAGGTATCGCCTATTGTAGTAGACTTCATGATCCTCCATGGTGTTGGTGTAGATGGTCCAGTGGACCACTGCATGTTGGATACATCAAGTACCTCAACACTAGCATGTAAACAAACTCCATGGTAACCACCAGCCACCACCAGCCAATATTTATATGAAGTAGCTGAATGCACACGGCGAGGCATAGACATAGCAGGGAAGGGGTGTGTCCACTGGTTGCTGTCAGGCTGCCACTCTCCTAGCTCACTGCTATCAGAGTTATCTCTATTTCTTCCTCCCACCACAACTAGTTTGTTGTTGATAGTAGTCAAAGCAAACCACATGGTACTGTATGGAGGTAGAGTGTGCCACTGGCAGGACTGTGTGTTGTAGGCCATCACTATGTACTTATCCTCATCTCTGTCAGTATATCCTCCTCCAATATACACTGTATCATTTATCTCTACTGATTGGATGTATCCACTCATAGCCACTGGCATGTCAGGACAACACCTCCAGTCTAGTTCTAGTGGGAATGTCTAAATAATAAACAAATGCATTATCTGTAGTAAATATTCTTATAGTACTACTCATATCTATATTGTTAAGATTTTAAGTAAAGAATATTGTTCAAGTTAATTGCACACCATGTTCAGTAAATAAAGTTATATTGTTGCCATGGTTACTGTTTACATGCTATTCACAATTTTGATACAAATTACACTATAAATAATTAATTATATACATACATACATCATAGTTAAAATTATTCATCTATAGAGTTAGACATTTTGACATCTTGCCAGTCCTCTTCAGGGGCCAACTGAGGTCAAACTCTCCGTGGTGATATAATAACACAATGTAAATGGCAAGATATCTGGAGGGTACATCCTGAAGAGTGATTTACATGCAGCATGGACAGCCAGCATCCTGGAAGCTCTAAACCTATGTCTCTGTTAAACTTGTTGTTGTCAGGTGGCTGTCTATGCTGCATGTAAATCACCCTTCAGGATGTACCCTCCAGAAATCTTGCCGTTTACATTGTGTTATTATATCACAATGGAGAGTGCAATCTCAGTTGAACCCTGAAGAGGACTTCGGCAAGAAGTCTAAACGTCGAGTATAGTTATAATTAACAATTTATTGGCTGTTAAAAAAAGAAAATTTGCTTTTACTAGAATTATTTCAGCCAAGAATGACTGAATTATTTATATACACCCAATTAATTTTGATAAAGTACTGTTTGCATGAATGCAAAATACTTACTAATGATTTCTTGCTGATAGACACTGTGGTGATATGCTCCAGTTCCTTTGTTAGTCGCTCCACTTCATATTGGAGAATTTGTTTCTCTCTTTGTTGGCGAGATTCTAGATGAAGCTTTTCTTCTTTGTGATGAGATTCTAACTGAATTCTTTCAGCTGCTATCCGGCTCCTCAATTGATTGATTTCAGTCTTTAGTTGATTGTTCTCAGTCTTCTGTTGATTGTTCTCAGTCTTTTGTTGACTCTTCAGTCGATAATTTTCCGCCTTCTGTTGATTGTTCTCAGCCTTCAGTTGATCATTTTCTGCCTGTACTTGTATGCCACATGTCTTCAATTGATGTTTCTCTTCAATGAGTTGTGAATTTGCAGATTCAAGCAACTTTCTGTCACTTTCTAGCTTTGTAATTTCTCCAGTCAATTCTTTATTATCTGTTTCTAATCTATTCTCAGAAATCTAATATTATAACACACAATACAAATACACTACATTTAAAACTGCAAAAAATTGATAAAGCAAACAATATTTGAGCAATACCTTCGTAGAGTTGGGAAGCTAACTGTTTATGATAACCTTAAGTTTTTGAACAACTTAACAAATAAAACAAATATCTGCGTGTGAACGGTATATATTACACGATCATAACGACAAAGATATCTCTAAGATGTTGATGACACTAATGAAGAGTTCAGACTTCAATTATATATGCTTGCTTCTATAATCAATCATCACAGTAATAACTCACGTACAATCGGTGAACAGTTTGACCATATATTATGACAATAAAAGTTAAAGCTTAAGCTGGGTTGCTTGATAATGAGTGTTAAAGTTTATACTTTGTGACACTTATCTTGGACAAAGTAGAATGTAATTATTGTAATTAATATTTGGTAAATTTAACAAATGATTACAGTTAACATATTGAAGTTACCTCGAGTTCTTTTATTCTTTTATTCTTTTCTTTTGTTTCTTTCATGTGTAATACATTGGCTATGTTAAGAGTCCTCCCCAGATTCCCACCATGTAAGTTCTCCATTGCATCCTGTACTGGTGTTAATGTCTTCAGTAGTTGCTCAGCAGTAGGTCTTGTTCGAGGAGTATTGTGCAGGCAATTAGTCACCATCTCTACTAGAATAGGATGAGACTTCAATAACTGATCCTTCAAGTTTTCCATGTACACCTCACGACGCTCTACTTCAGAATAACCAATAAGTCGACCAGAATTGTGAGGATCTGAACGTGTAGCCAACAGCAGCTCTCCTGGAAATATCTAAACACAATTATTTAAAATGAATTGAGTCTCGTGAGATAGTCAATACATTACAACAATACAATTGTCCGGGCTACGAACATAGAGCATAGGGTAGGGAGTACAACATGAAGGATCTGCTCTGACCAGTAATAGAATCACTCTCAGCAGTAAAAGTGGGCCAGGCTGCATTGGGTAATGGACTGCAGTAGCATTCAGTAGTGTATACTCAAATAATTGTATACAAATGAATGAGGAACAAAGCTGGTAAATGGTGAAGATGGTTACATTAATAGTACACACGAATCAGATATCAGCGGGTATGGGCAGAAAGAGTTTAACTAAGACAAGGAGACAAATAGTAAAAACAAGTATACTTAGAAAAATTAGGAATGTTGATAGTGTCTGCAAAATGCAGATCTAATTAATTATGCACATGGTAGTTTTAACAAACTTGATTAATATTAGTGAAATTTTATTTACTATAACACAAAACACTTACACACAGTACCAAGAAAATCATGAATTGAATTTTTAACAGCTTTGCACTAATTATGTATGTTGTATATTCAAGTTCATTTTACCTGTTTTAGTATGTAGAGGGCAAGATGTCCGAATGAGAACACATCTAGAGATGGGCCATATCTGTGGCTCTCGCTGAGAGCCTCTGGTGGCATGTACACGGTGGTCCCCGGATTCTTTGAAAGTGTTTGAGCTAATTGAGTTGGTTTTAACGTTACCATGCGAGAGTTTCCCATGTCAGTGATCTTAGCTGTCAGAGACGATGTGAGGAGGATGTTCCTTGCAGTCAGGTCTCTATGAACTATTGGAGGTCCTCGACTATGCAAGTAAACTAAACCGCTGCCTGTGTCTGTAAGAATGGAAATCTTGACTGCAAGTGGAATATTAGGGGAACATTCCAGGAGGTCGTCCACACTCATTTCTAGTCTCTCCATCACAAGTAGAGGTAGGTCTGATCCCTCAAGGAAACACAGACCAAGAAACTGTGTTATGTTAGGATGTCGGAGACCTGCCATGAGTTGACATTCTCGTTGATATCTGTCTACAGTCTCTCGAAATCCTTTATTACCAGGATCCAGTAAAAGTTCATACATCTGCTTGGCAGCACACAAAACCTTGCTATACTTCACCTGAAATACCATCAATTATCAGTCAAACATAATATTAAACAAGGCTCAGGTTCAGTGTTTCAAATGAGGATTATTTGATAGCAGTATAAACTACAATGATTTAAACTTCTATTGAGAAAATAGTACCATTGATGGATAAGTTTCAAAATACACTGAGATCTATCATGCCCATAGCTAAGGGGGATTATCCCTTCGGAAGTATACAATTTAGCCACACCCCACATCTAGCCAGGCATTGCCAACCCTTTCCCTTCCTTAAATGGGTAGGCGAGAAGGAAGGAAAGGATCTGGTAGCTCTAGTATCAACGACTTGTGCATATGACATCACAGGTTTATTACGTCATTATTAACATGTAGGTTAAAACCAGTCGAGAGTAAAAGATCTCGTTGTGAATAAGAAAGATTGTCAACAAATATGTTTATAATCTTGCTTTATCTTTCACAATAGATATGAGTAGAATAACAATAACAATAGTGGCTGTTCACACTATAGGGCAAGAGTTGGTCATATACAAGCAGCAAACTCTGGAAGCAAGCACTCTATCCATATATCCAGTCGGAAAGGCTACAAATAAATTATTTCAAAAATCCCTTCAATACTTTCATCTGCTAGGTGTTACCAAGAAACTGTAACTCTCTAAACACGTTCAGGCATAGTACTCCAAGCTTTCCTTTAGCTGCTAAGTTAGAACAGTCACTTACTTCTAACACTGAGCCATAAGAACCTGTTCCAAGTGTCTTCC
>WLWI01005743.1_pt1 | contig 10309 bp, 7 predicted proteins | sample 6701501 | NCBI WGS metagenome assembly WLWI01 (sample SAMN12718690, study PRJNA515312) | sponge metagenome | isolation source: marine sponge | host: Mycale hentscheli | place: New Zealand: South Island, Marlborough, Capsize Point | collected 2014-11-01
ACCAACAAACAGAAGGACCAACAAACAGAAGGACCAACAAACAGAAGGACCAACAAACAGAAGGACCAACAAACAGAAGGACCAACAAACAGAAGGACCAACAAACAGAAGGACCAACAAACAGAAGGACCAACAAACAGAAGCACTACCAGAAGGACCACTAGAAGGATGCACAATCCCAGTAGCTATTTTTGATAATACAAACCCATCAATTACCTGCCTCTACTAACTGTGACACGGTGAATGGAAACATATTCTAACTGAATGGTGAAATATTCTCTTTAATAAAATATGCATGTACCCACCCACACACCCACTACTCCATCAAAAAAATTCATACAGCAATGAATGCGGGTTGAGATGGGGAATTCCCCCAGGAATTTACCATGCCCACAGATATAAACAACTAAAGCTTGACAACAGAAAGACACATTCAGTTACTAAACATCATTGCAACTATCCACTCCAGCCAGACTGTCTATCATATCCCTCCCTCACCCCTCCCTCCTCTCTCTCCCTTACTGTCTTTCTCTGCCAAAGAAGTATATAAACTAACGATGTATTCCACAGCCTAAACTTCACCATCCCACTTACACATTCTGCTTCCGAGGCTTTTTGCGTGGAGACCCATATAGCTCTGCCCCCAGACTGTCACTCCTTGCCACACCTGCTACATGGTTGAAATGTCCACTATGCTCCAGGTTTACGGAAGTTGTAGATGAGGATGGACTCAACGGAGGCTCTCCTCCACTGCAAGGAGAGTTCATGGTCTTCTTTAAACTGAAATGCATTTATTTAACCAATACCAATCCATAACAAACAGAAACAGCAGTGCAGAGTGAGCTATGGTATCACTGAATCTCTATTCATAAGATGCCATAACCTGTTCACTCATTTACATTACACTTATGTTGCTCACAGCTTGCCTGAGTGCCGCCACTAAGGTCAGGAGCCTCTTGCCTCAGCAGTTAGCACATACAATATCATATCATCACTAGTGCACACTGATAATGGGCACAGTATACAGTCTTAACACACGCATAGCATGTCAACAAATGCTAGATTCCTTCTGCCACATAATTAGTTCAGACAACCTATTCTCACTTCATTCACGTCATTGCTGTTCTGTTCCTTCTCTCCAGTTCCTCCATTCAATATTTATTTTTTATTTTTTTCATTCAAGAGGTCATCATGACCATCCCATGAAATAGCCATGCTAGTTAATCTTTACTGCCTCTGCAGATACATGCACATCTCATCTACATGCAATCAATACAGGGCAGTTGTGATGTCATGTACACTTTTATAGAACCTTACAAGACCTGATACTTGATAGACCACTTCTAGTTGTGTAGTCTATTCTCTAATAAATTTGTAATTAAGGAGTGGAACCCTGTAATAAAGCCAATCCACATGGGTTGCCCTAGACATCACCGTGACATCATCCCCTTACCCTACACTACGGAGCCACTCACTTGAACAGTTTAGACTTATGTGGAGACCCAGGAGACTGCAGTGGATTAGTCTGGCCATCCAACTTCCACGCACTGCAAAAATAAACAAAATCAACCACTAATAAATATACAATTACACAGGGGCTGACTGACACTTACCCATCTATTGTTCTCTTTCCTCTCAGGATTCGTGGGCGTGGAGAGGAATTTGTGGCTTGCACTGGTGAAGTCAGAAGTCCAATGTCCATTGCAGAAGACTGGACTCCAGTCCCCGTTGCCAGGGGAGATGCAATACCGCTGCCAGTCAATGGAGATTGAGCCCCACCTCCTGCAAGAGGAGACTGAGGGATATTAGATGGATCAAGGCGTGGCTTGAAACCATTGGAATGCTGCTGCTGACTCAGCAAATCTTTTCCTGTCACGCCCACTGCAGTAGAAGTTGGGTGGATGGGAGCAAAGGAGGGCATAGATAGAGGTGACTCTGGAGTGGCAGAGGAGGCCGAGGCAGTGGGAGGGGCTGGATACATGTGGTGGTTAGAGTTGAGATGCTGGGAGCCATATGACCAGTTGACTTGCCCCGCCTCTACTCCGCTCATCCCGGGAGCTAAGTTCATCATGGACACAGTTGACGGAGGCACAAGGTCTCCCTGACCCAAAGGGTTCGGAGGTTGACCAGAGGAAGAGGGGGAAGTGATCGATGAAGAGGAGGTACTTGAAAATGCCATAGCAGGATGGGTCTGGGACGGATGGTGATGATGGTGATGGTAAAGGGTGGACGGAGGAGGAAGCTGCTGAGTGGTGTTGGTCATGGCCGCGATGTGCTTGCCAGTGAGGCCCGGGTTACTGATAATGATACTGGAAGCTACCTCTGCAGTGGTCAGACGCTGCTGCTGGCTCTCTTTGAGATCCTTCTGGCTTGCTGCACTAGAAGTAGGCACTGGAGGAGGGATTGGGGCAGACGGCTGTGGTGGGCTATATACAAGAGAAAAAGACATTCTTACAGGCTGCACTGATAACTACTCATCATGACTTACCGATCAAGACGCGTATCTGCAAGGACATCTGAACCAAACAGACAGGACAGACAGACAGACAGGACAGACAGACAGGACAGACAGACAGGCAGACAGGACAGACAGACAGGACAGACAAGACAGACAGATGAATATAGACGAGGAAATAAATTAACACAATAGAAAGGAACTCACTGTTAGAGGAAGGCTGGCCACTGGTGGTGGGATTCACTGGAGCCACAACTGGACTTCGTGATGAGTACACATCATTCAGGACTGCAGAGTAACTGGACACATTGCGCAGCCCTAACACAAACACAAACACAGACACAAACACAAACACAGTGATAACAATCCAACCAAATCACTAAGACTTTCACAGCTGAGCCTTCTAAAACCCAGCCACACCCCTTCTCTTCTTACCACTAGCATTAGACCCCTCAGTGAGCTGTGGTGGAGAGGAGGTATTGAGTATATTGGCCAGACCACTACTACTATTGCTGCTCGGCCCTTCCTGGCCAGTAGATGGCAAATAACGACTTCCAGACTGAAACTGCTGGGGCAACACTCCTCCAAGCCCCTCCCCCTTCACCATGACAACATCTGATACTCCAGGAGGAGGCTTGCCACCAGCAGGCAAGGGTTTGGTAGGGGGCGTGACTACATGCTTGTCAACACTGCCTCCTGACATTACCCTGCTGATGGGATTCTTGGGGGGCACTTGGGTTACCATGGAGATGGGAGTAGGCTTGGGGATGGGGGCAGAAGTTGGTGGGATGTAGGAGACAGGTTTCATTGGAGGGGCCTGATGAAAAGGAGAAATAGGGGGCGTGTGTTGAGGGTAAGACATCATCTCTGTGACATAGGGAGAAGAGGTGATGATCTGCTGTTGGGTGGAGAGAGAAGGCAGAGAACACTTCTGCTGCTTTGGACCGCTCATACCAGAGGCTGATGAAGCCACTGCAGCCGGGGAGCCTGCCGAAGAAGAGGCGGGGCCACTGCTGGGGACCGGCTGCTTGGGAGTGCCAAGATTTAGAGCTAGAGAGATGACAACACGCACAAGTGGTTGTTGAGTCATTGCTAACAGTATATTTCTCATTGCACACTAACCCAATTGCCCACTATACAAAACAACAGCCTGGAAGTTAAAAAAAATACAAACATTAAAACATCCGCCACAACTAAATAAACAGAGCCATGAGAGGGCAGATGAATTAAATAACAAACTATAGATACAAAGTGAGGACCAATTATGAACTACTTCTCCTGTTATCTCCACACCAATTAGCACTTATCAACCCACTAGCTGATGACTCTCTCACTTCTCCCTAGCTTCTCCCAATGGCCACAATACCACTGTTGTGGCCTGAGATAGCCAGGGTAAATAAGAAGCCATTGTAAGTGGCAAGTGATAAAGACGAGAATCGTTCTGCTCACCTGGCATGAAGAGAGGTGGTCCCAAATCTGAAGCCGGCACTCGATTCATCTGCATGAGTTGGGTCAGACCTCCATGGCCGTACGCCAGGCGTCCTCCCGCAGAATGAAAAGACTCTGCTGGAGAAATGCTGTAGTTTGGGTGCGGGTGCACCATGTTGGGTCTTCCTATGGCTGGCAGAGCAGTAGACTGACTGCCACGAGGTCCAGCTGCAGGAACTGGCCCAGACTTAAACTCCTGCACAGCAAATATACAAAACTCTCACTTGCAAGCCCTATCACACTCATACTTTCAATAGAGCAGTATGTTTCTTTGTTAAGACTACACATACACCAGATGAAAGAAAAGAAAACATGAGGGAAAGAGTCCTATCTCTCTACTGAAATAAGCTACCATTGGAATCTACTACGCTATTACAACCTTGTAGTACAATATAAACACTACTCACCAATACTGATATGGGCAATGCACAATTCTAGCAGCTAGTACTCACACTGTGATATGATAGACTTATATAGTAGCAAAATCTTACAAGTGGAATATTTACGTAGGTGTGCTCTTATTAGAACTTACGTCCAGCTTTCTGGATTTTCCTTTGTCGTTCATGAATATAGCAACTTTTTTACTCTCCCCAACACTTCTGTCCTTTTCCCTTTGCTTTCAAATCCTTCCTTGAACCATAACAGTCCGGTCCACGAACACGCACTTGCACACGAATTGAAGACACGCTTTTATAATCTGCCGTTAGAATAGCAACAATCGTCAAAACTTCCCTCTCACAGTTCAGAATATTCAGGTACTCACTGTGCTGTCTTCTCCCAGTTACTGTATTCCCCGACCAAACAATGTTGCAAGATCAATCCGAACTCAGATAGCTAACAAGCTACACTACGCTATATAGCAACTGGACTCGATGAACAACTTGAAAACGTTGTAAGCTTATGGGTAGCGCCCTCGACGACAACTAGCTTTTCCAACAAAATACTATATTTCTTCCGCAATTTCAGGCTTGTAAAGCCACTTTCCAGAGATAACTAAACACTTAGGGCCGAGAAGTTCTCAGACGACATGAGCTTCTCAGGTTTAGCAACTTAAATCGGCTCACGCTTGTAGGCGGGGTCTGTGGATAAGAAAATTCAATTTAGTATCGTTTGGCGGGAGATAGGGGAAGTTGGCGGGAATTGTAGAAGTTTTACCAGGCCGCCGCCGGTGAAGTGCGCGCTGTGTGGTTAGTGACGTTTAGTGTTTACGTGCTAAAACGCGCACGGCGCGTGGCCTTCTGTAAAATGGCGTCGGTGAGGAATGACAGAAGTTCTATTCACTCTAGAATGCAGGATAACCTCGCTGATTTTGGCTCCCTAACTCGGTACCCTTGACGCATTACAGCTGTATTTACATTGGTATTAAGAAAAGTTTGTTTTTTTCTCTCTGTGTGTGTAATTTATTTAGGCAACTGGTGGAATCCTTTGGGGGTAGTAATAAGCCTGCCCAGGATATAGTGGTAGTACAAGAGGTGAGTGTTTATAGTTACAGCTATTATAGCACACAGTGTGAGTTGCCCACCCTTTCCCATAGCATAAAATATAAAATGTCTGCTTTCAGAACATATCTAATTGGCGAGCAAGAGACTATCAGGGGTAACATTGGGGAATTTATTTGTGGGTGTGGACGTATATGTACTGTAACCTTTTCAGTTTTGTGTTCGCTAAGTATCCAACCCCGTCCCATAATTGCACTAAACAGAATCCTATCATTATAAATCTCCCGTATCATCCAAGGACATTTAATTGTTTACCAGGTTGTCTCTGACTTTCTGACTTTTTGCAGACGCAGTCAAGTACAAATGTACCATATAGTTCATTTTCTATTTGAGTTAGTGGCAGTAGTCAGTTTTTACTGGTTAATGCACTGTTTGAGCATCAAGTTTTATAGCTATAGCATGTATTGAGCTCTCTCGAGTGTTGAGAATATGAGTGGAGTTCATGTTGTTTATAAACACCGCTAAGCTACCTCACTTGCAATTTGTGCACACCTCTAGTATACTTTTCTAGTTGAGCAAATGTTGAAGTAGTATCAGTGTATAGGTATACATTCACATACATTTTAAAAACACTTTTGACTAATAGTGGTTTGTAGTGAAAAGTAATGTTGTTTAGGAGGCTGGTGAGTGTCGGTAAGGTGTCTCGAGATTCTGAAAATCACATGCGGAGTATGAATGTTAGAAAAGATACGTCCCAAATGAGTGAAATGTTATTAGTGTGTTATGTTGATAGCCACGCCTACTGTTGGTCTGCTGTAGTTTGTTATCAACAGTTTGTTATTTATATATCTATCTGCACTTGTCTGCCATCTTCAATGCCCCTCTAATTATGGCTCTTGTGGATGTTGCACTAGTTAATGTTACTGTGCACTGGTTTTGTAGATTCTACAGAAATTACTAAAACGCGATAAAGAGATAAAGGACCTTGCTGAAACTGGTAAGTATGTTCACATGTATGAACAGGACTGGTACATGTGGTGCTACATGTAATGTCAGTTGTGACATGTGCAGCGACATGTGTTGAGATGTGTTGATATATTTTTGTGTGAGATTTGTTGAAACACTTATTTTGAAGGACGTGTTGTGACATGTGTGGACATGTGGCATGCATTTATTAGCTGTGAAGATGTGTCGAGTGCAAGAAGACGTTGTGAGTGTTGAAGAGGAGTTGGTTGCTAGGAAACAGCAGATTGCACACCTCCAGGCACGTCTACATGATGCAGAGAAAATTCTGGTACGGTGTGGCATGACTTTCTAACCAGGAAAAAAAAAGTGTTACTTTATTGCAAGGTCATTATTTGCTACAACAGTTAGTAGATTAAGTGTGACATTAGTTACAAATACCTGGCAATGATTGCTTAATGAGACCACACTTCAAATGTTCCTTATAACTTGTTGGATTCTCAGAGAGCACAAACTCACTGATACAGAGCTCCTCACATGAGATAGAGAAACTATTTATATGCAAAATGTACCGTTTTTACACACCTAATAACAAGATTTAGCTGACGACCACTCAATCACATTACAATGTGCCACTTTCAATACTTAGCTGTAATGTTATTTAAATTCCCAATCCAGTGAGTGGTTTAAATCAGATGTTGAGGTGATAAGTAGCTCGTTACATTCACTATTATGACCCACTCACATTGATAATGAGATATGCTACAGTCCCATCATGTTTGTGTGTGTGTATGTGTAGGAGGTAGCCGTGTATAAAGGGAAACAGAAGTTGCAAGCCATAGAGAAGGCAGAGAAAGGTGAGAAAGTGTAAAACTATCACATGACCTAATGAAGGACTTACAGAAGTTATTATAGTCTGGCTAACTTTCTAATGAAAATTAGTTATGCACTGGTTTGCACCATTGAAAGCCCAAAGTGGTTCAGTATATCCACTTTAGTAACCTCCAGTACTGCAAGGTAAAGGACATTCCTAAAGTCACTACGGCAGTGAGAAATAAAATTGAACAACATGCACAGCATTTCACTGTACTAGCACCTGAACTTAATTAATTACTTGATTGATGGTTCAATAGAAATAGTTTGTGAGACATATAATTATAAGCTATCACTTCTGCAGTAGGTACGTTTCTATTGTTTGTCTGGCTCTGGGGTGAGTTGGCGCGACCACAAGTACGGCAAATGTGGAATGCACTGGCTGTAACCGGAAACCAAGTTAAGGTCCACATATTAAGGTCACATGTGTCTAGTAGCTCAGGATGAGTCAGTGCCCACAAGTGAGAACAGGGGCGGATTTAAAAGGTGCGTAAATTACTGCAAGTTCACTTGAGAGAAGAAAGCAATCACAGTTTTTCTCCTGGCTGTTTTCAATATAATAATTATGCCTTCTACAGCAAACTTCCCATTACTTTATTGTTTACCCAGGCCAAGCTGCTAGTGCTATGCTAACAGCAACTGAAGGTTGTGGAGGTGTGGTTTGGAGCTATCTTCATGAGAGTACTAGGCCTGGGCTGATTATGCCAGCATAATTTTGGGCACAAAAGGTGTGCCAAAGCAGTGAGCATAATGCCAGCATGATAGGTGGCTTTTGAGGAATTTTTTTAATTTTGAAGTGCAAAGAAGTGCATTGATGGCCGGCCTTTGCTGCTGACATAGCTGTTAAATAGTTATCTAAGCTTGCATCATTGTGTGAGAGAAGAGGCTCCAACACATGTGAAAGCACATGTACATTTAGACTCTATGGTCGGTAGGCTGTGTCACTACGTAGTGTGTATGACTCCTCCTAGCTGTAGTTGAATGATGGAAAGACAATCAAGAAACATTACCCATTTGGTGCTTTGCAGCATATACTCCAACCATCATCTGCTGCTGTTGAATGGGTTGTTGTTGTTGTTGTTTTGTTGTTGTTGTTTCCTGCTCCTTAAAGCTTCTTCTGACAAACCCAACCAAGCACACTAGAAGGTTATGTAGGAGTAGCCATTATAATCGCTAATTCAAGCTATAAACTGAATTTTTTTCTCTCAAGTACATTTTATTTGAACGTTCAAGTTGATTACAAATTAAAATTCATAATAATTATGACTGTACACAAATAATTTTGTTATTCGAGTGTATGATTGGGCATAATTGGCAAGTTTCAAAGCATAATAGGTAAATTTAACAAGCATTGGGGCAGAACATAATAAGTGGAAAAGAGGCCTAGTAGTAGCTCAGGACTGACTGGATACGTCCCACCTTAAGAAGGTTCAAGTAAGCCTGGCTGTTTCTTGTCAAGCATTTTAAATTCTTCTCTCTCTCTCTCTCTTTTTATTTTTTATGGTATGTGGACATCTTAAGTACTGAACAGTAATTCTGAAGAATCCAGTGCATCACCTACACCTTTAGCTGTGGCCACACACATTCCAGTATTACTTTGTACATTCCGCACAAAATCATTTATATCTTTCATGCTTTCTTTGTTAGCTATCCATTTACTTTAAATTTTTAATATTAATATTAAGTGATAATACTTTTATGACAAAGATGACATCTGAAATGAATAATGTGTTAACTCAACTTGGACGGACTACACGTAGTTATGGGAGATGTTGTCTGTACATGTGAAGTCTGAATTTTCTAGTAAAGAAAATTTTATTAGTAGAACTTATACTACAGTTGTAATGAGTTTCGTTTTAGTGCGAGCTTTCTGCAGTTCTTGACCCTATAACATTGAAAACCGTTTACCAGAAATGGATCAATTGTGATTATTTTCTAGAAAAGCTTGTTTTTTCCAAGTCACAAAAATGTGGAGTAAGTGGTTGCTATGGCATTCTTTGCCAACAAAAAAAATAAATTCTGCTTTTTTTATTTTTTTTATTTTTTTTTTACTATAATAAATGGTGATCTGTTATATATTCTTTTGTCATCATGAACTACGGAAGTAGAGGTTAATATACAACACTGTAGTTTTATGTAACCTAACTAAGCAGGCTCACTCGCCATTTGTGCTCAAGCACACCACTAGTTAACATTACTCTGATATGCTATGCATAATGACTTCAGCATAGATAATACAATTTATTTAAGGCGTGTCTCTCATTTTATTTAAGGTATGAATCTCTTTCTCTCCAATCATTTTCGATTATATTATCTCACTCATAGTTTTATCAAATAGTGTGTGTGTATGTATGTATGTGTGTGTTACCAGGTGCTGTGTGTCCAGAGGACCTGATCAAGTATGCTCACAGGATCAGTCAGGCGAGTTCTGTCGTGTCTCCAGTCGGCTGGAAACCAAGTGAGCTAACTCTCTGTTATATCTACTAATGGATGTGCTTCATTTAGAGATGCATTAATGTTTGTCACTGTGGTGTGAATCAGATGACCAGCAGAGACCCTTCCCCCATGATATTGAGATGCGATGTGGTTTCCTTGGAGACCTCACATCAGGTGTGAAGCGCCAACGGGCACCTGATCCGGGAAAAGAGGGAATACGATCGCCAGAGAAAAATATTGCTCTTGATAGTGCTCACCCAGGTGTGTGTGTGTTTGTGTGAGCCATTACTCGAGCTAAGCTCATATTTGTGTAAATTAGTTCCTTAGAGCTCCCTCACTAGCTCCATTATTGCTGTTAATACCATAAGTTAATACATGAATGCAATTCCAGCACTCTATACACTTGGCTTCAAACACTTGGCTACAAACATAATCTAATGCCACAGTGGCAAGCAGCAAGAAATTATGATAGGGGCATTACCCATAGTGCAAGAGACCACACTAATGAAGAATGTATAATTTACACCTGTGTAGCTCGCTGTAAGCTATATATTTACACTCGCGTAGCTCGCCGTAAGCTATATATTTACACTCGCGTAGCTAGCTGTAAGTTATATATTTACACTGGCGTAGCTCGCTGTATGTTATATATTTA
>WLWI01005744.1_pt1 | contig 10309 bp, 8 predicted proteins | sample 6701501 | NCBI WGS metagenome assembly WLWI01 (sample SAMN12718690, study PRJNA515312) | sponge metagenome | isolation source: marine sponge | host: Mycale hentscheli | place: New Zealand: South Island, Marlborough, Capsize Point | collected 2014-11-01
ATCACACTCCTGTATGTGTAGTTGACACTGTGGTCCTACGATCACACTCCTGTATGTGTAGTTGACACTGTGGTCCTACAATCACACTCCTGTATGTGTAGTTGACACTGTGGTCCTACAATCACACTCCTGTATGTGTAGTTGACACTGTGGTCCTACAGTCACACTCCTGTATGTTGTGTAGTTGACACTGTGGACAATTACACTCCTGTATGTGTAGTTGACACTGTGGTCCTACGATCACACTCCTGTATGTTGTGTAGTTGACACTATGGTCCTACAATCACACTCCTGTATGTGTAGTTGACACTGTGGTCCTACGATCACACTCCTGTATGTGTAGTTGACACTGTGGTCCTACGATCACACTCCTGTATGTTGTGTAGTTGACACTGTGGACAATTACACTCCTGTATGTGTAGTGACACTACAATCACACTCCTGCATGTGTAGTTGACACTGTGGTGGATGGATTGACATCATTACAAATGTACCAGCTGTGACTTCTTTACACAGGTTCCTCACATACACCCCTAAGCACAAGTCATCTTACAAGCTAAGCCATTGCTGTTTCATCTATGGCTAAGAGGACTACTATCATAACTCAGTCTTTTTGTTATTGCAAAATTACTGTCATCAACTTCTGTTGGCAGTATCGCCACCAACAATATGAATTTGAAACAAAATAAACCGAGCTTTTAGAGGGCTCCGCTATTTGCGTGGCTAATTAGAACACTAGGAGGAGCAAAACTAATGCCTTTATAGCTAGCTATCGGGTTTGGGACGGTAGGAGTAGTTCCACACCTGTGATCACGACGTACGAACTTACAGCACCGGCCATTGCTGCTCCTACAATATAGTAAAGATCGCGCATTGTATTGGGCACCTCGCGCGATTATGTTCATGTGTGTATATATCCCATAAAATATTCATGAACGATACAAAAAAGGGGGAAGAAAAGTAGAGGACGTACGCATGCGCAGTAGGCACTTTTTTTTTTTTAACCCCACCTTTTTACTGACACTCCTCCTACCCCCCACATATGACGTACACACACATCCTCGCCCAAATTTGTACGGATAATAAGTTGGTGTTGTGCATTTCCTCTTCTTTTCCTTTACATTGTTGAAAGCTTCGGGACGAGGTACGTTACAGTTCCGTAGGGCAGAGTTGGTTTTACCTCAATCTATTCAACAGGAATACGTCGTTCACTGGCGCCGCTCGAGGCTTTCTTTTGTGAGTGTGGTTAGTGGACCGGCCGGGCGAAGTTCCCAAGTTATGTCTGACAAGGACGACGTTCCAGTGGATGCCATTATCCAGCGTCTTCTAGAAGTGAGAGGGGCAAGACCAGGAAAGAATGTCAGTCTGTCAGAGAGTGAGATCAGAAATCTCTGTATGAAATCTAGAGAAATTTTCTTAAGTCAACCTATCTTGCTGGAGTTAGAGGCACCAATCAAAATCTGTGGAGATATCCACGGCCAGTACTATGACCTTCTTCGCTTGTTTGAATACGGAGGTTTTCCGCCAGAGGCCAACTACTTATTCCTGGGTGACTATGTGGACAGAGGCAAGCAATCGTTGGAGACAGTGTGTCTGCTACTAGCTTACAAGATCAAGTATCCTGAGAACTTCTTCCTTCTCCGTGGCAACCATGAGTGCGCCAGTATTAACCGTATCTATGGATTTTACGACGAGTGTAAACGACGCTACAACATCCGTCTCTGGAAGACCTTCACTGATTGCTTCAACTGCTTACCAGTGGCCGCCATCATCGACGAGAAGATCTTCTGTTGCCATGGAGGCTTGTCACCTGACTTGCAGTCCATGGAGCAGGTCCGCCGCATCATGCGCCCCACGGACGTGCCTGACCAGGGACTTCTGTGTGACCTGCTGTGGGCGGACCCAGACAAAGAGACCACGGGGTGGGGAGAGAATGACCGCGGAGTGTCCTTCACATTTGGCCCAGAAATAGCTTCCAAGTTTCTCACTAAGCACGACTTTGACTTGATATGTCGTGCTCACCAGGTGGTGGAGGATGGTTACGAGTTCTTTGCCAAGCGTCAGCTAGTGACGTTGTTCTCTGCCCCCAACTACTGCGGAGAGTTTGATAATGCGGGAGCTATGATGAGCGTGGACGAGTCTCTCATGTGCTCCTTCCAGATACTCAAGCCGGCCACGGAGAGAAGGAAGCTGTTTGGGGGCGTGTCTGGTCAGAAGCAAGGTCCGAAGAAGAAGTGAGTCTATTGAAGCCGAGTTTGTTGGGTTTTTTTTTTTTTTGTATTTTTTATAATTTTTATAATTTTATTTTGTGTACACATTTCACATTTCACCATTAATATTGAATGACTTACTTGACTATCAAAGACTGTCTCTAGTCTCAGTTCCTCTTACATGAGTCACTCTATCGTGAACTAGCCTGGACTATTGTATGTATGTGTGTGCGTGCATGTATGTACAGAATCTAACTTGTATGTTGCGTTCTTTCCAATTATTTCTAATTTTTATAACATTTTTTTTTTTGCACTTTTTCTTTTCGAATTGTTCATTAAAGAATTTTGTTACAATCTGGTGAGCTTTATTTGGAACTATCATAGCATTACTGGAGAGAGTCCCCAGGTATGTATTGCTATCAAGTACATGTAGTCTAGCAAACCAGTGCTTCTACATGTGATGCAGGCACTCTCATTCATGTGTGGGCGGGTATCTATGGTGATGTGTCTGAGTGGGAACGGTTGCCAAGTATATTGCTATTGTAGGCGTGGCTGTCTCAAATTTAGTAGAGATGATATATATGGCAGCAAGAAATCAACGTTTGAACTCCAGCCATTCATGTGATGTGCTAAGTGTTATCTAGCATGTTGTGTATTGGTGTGTGTTTGTATGTGTGTGTGTGCGTGCGTGACTTACCTACAGTAACAACTTGTAGTCCTCAAGTAACTGAACTGTTACTTCTGATGTCTCTTCAGGCATGCACTAGCAATCATTTAGGATATTTGTAACTATCACAAGGACAGGATAATAGAACTACCTCTGCCCTAGTTTCATGAAGAACTTTATAGGACATGGTTCACAGTGGTGTGAGGTTGATAGACAGAGAGGACATGGTTCACAGTGGTGTGAGGTTGATACTGTCCAGTAAGCTGGTAATACTAGAGTGTATTCAATAAAGGAGAGAGACTCACTGTGAATGTAAATGGTGGGTTTGTGATGGTCATTTCACTTGAGTACTCATCAACTCCAGGATTACAGTGAGTGGGTAAAGGGACACATTAGTGTTGGCCACACCCACTTATCACAGCCACCTGAACTATTCCACAAATTCCTTACTAATGGTTGCCATGTCAACCCAGACTCATAAGGCTTCTGTTGTGTAAGAGCCGAGGTATATGATGCCAGGCATCACACACAACACAGGAAGTCTGTCTCACAGGACACATACATACACACATACATACAGGTCCACTGCCCCAGTTAGAAGTGCATGATTGATGGCTCATTGGTTAGCTGTCTTTACAGCCAGTCATACAGCAGTTGCCATGGCAACACTGAGAACTATGTGAACCAGTCGTGAATATGATTATGTTGGCTGGAGGCAGTGAAGGAAGACAATGGGTGGGCAGTATATGGTGTGAAGTATGACACGCCTTCTACTTAGTCTGCAAATATAGACACCATGTTACCATGACCGCCACACATGTAGCTTTTCCCTGTCTAATATAGCAAGTCAGTTATCTCGGGGCAGCTGTCACTCCATGTATGACAGTGGTGAGTCTAGAGTGAACAGACGTCATCTGTGGTCCCGTGTGTCGCTGGATATAACGTGGCAGAATGCTCCATTAGTAGACCCCCAGGAGACAATAGTTAGAACATAACTGGTGTAGTTATTGTATGAGGGACTTTAAATCTCTTGATTTATGTAGTGCCCCTGCCTTCAGGGCAGGGCTTCTATATGTAGAGTACCTCCAATTGTGTTGTTAGGAACTGTTGCTATGTTCTAAATTAGTTAGGCGCTGCGCGCAGTCGTTAACTACTGTTTTTAGCATCCCTCAGGCCCTAAGTGTAGCGCCTCGCTGCACTCGAGACACTACAATCGAGGACCTTCAGGGACCCTAACAACAGTAGTTCCCTCTGAAGCAGCGCCCAACTATTATTTAGAGTCTTCACTGAGTCTGGACCCTACACAAACTGCTCTGCTCTGTAGTGACACTCAGTCTCTTAAACTATAAGATCAGCATTCCTTCAGGTCAATGTCATACACCAGCCATCCACACCCTGCCCCGCCCACCCACCACACCCACCCAATCCCAACCTTTAGATAAGAATGGACTCACTGGTGTCCCTAGCAGCACAACACAGTCAAACTCTGACCTCAACAATAACTACTAATTAATAGGACGTTTACTTAAACCAGATATTATGTGAATACTTTGTTATTGATAATTCAACAGAGGTTATAAATACAGAAGGTACCAGTGAATACAATGAGGTTAACAGAATGTCACTAGTTCAACTCCAGTGTACAACTGGCTGGTTGTAAGTAGGCTCCACCCATCCCTCATCACCAACTTGAATGGGTACATTTGCAACCATGGCAATGATCGCCATAGTAACTTGGTAGGGAGTTAGTCAGTCCAGACATCAAACAGTGAACTACCAAAAGCAGAGACGTTATCCATAGCCCCGACAGCTCCTTCTAGGTGATGCAGCTCCCGGTTCACCAACCTGCACCATCACACAAACTTATGTAACTATGTATGTATGTGTGCATCATGTGACCCAACATCCACCCACAGTGTCATGTGACCTGGCCTCCCCGCCCACACAGTGTCATGTGACCCGGGCTCCACCCACACAGTGTCATGTGACCTGGCCTCCACCCACATAGTGTCGTATGACCTAGCCTCCACCCACACAGTGGCGTGTGACCTGGACTATGTGACCTGGGCTCCACCCACACAGTGTCATGTGACCTGGCCTCCACCCACATAGTGTCGTATGACCTAGCCTCCACCCACACAGTGGTGTGTGACCTGGACTATGTGATCTGGGCTCCACCCACGCAGTGTCATGTGACCTGGTATTGACTCACCCGTGTCTTGAGCTGCCATCGTTGCGGATGGACAGTCTTCCTAAATGTTCCTTCAATCTCGTTCTGAAACATACCTCAATACTGGCGAACAACAGCTGCAAGCAATAACACAACTTATTAGTATATATGTGTGTGCGTGTGTGCTAGCCCTCCTCTATCTGTTGTGTTTGTGTGTATGTATGTGTGTGCTAGCCCACCTCTATCTGTTGTGTATGTGTGTGTGTGCTAGCCCACCTCTATCTGTTGTGTATGTATGTGTGCGTGTGTGCTAGCCTACCTCTATCTGTTGTGTATGTGTGTATGTATGTGTGTGTGCTAGCCCACCTCTATCTGTTGTGTATGTATGTGTGTGTGTGTGCTAGCCCACCTCTATCTGTTGTGTGTGTATGTGTGTGTGTGTGTGCTAGCCCACCTCTATCTGTTGTGTGTGTATGTGTGTGTGTGTGTGTGTGCTAGCCCACCTCTATCTGTTGTGTGTGTATGTGTGTGTGTGTGCTAGCCCACCTCTATCTGTTGTGTATGTATGTGTGTGTGTGTGCTAGCCCACCTCTATCTGTTGTGTGTGTATGTGTGTGTGTGTGTGTGCTAGCCCACCTCTATCTGTTGTGTGTGTATGTGTGTGTGTGCGTGCTAGCCCACCTCTATCTGTTGTGTGTGTATGTGTGTGTGTGCGTGTGCTAGTCCACCTCTATCTGTTGTGTGTGTATCTGTGTGTGTGTGCTAGCCCACCTCTATCTGTTGTGTGTGTATGTGTGTGCGTGCGTGCTAGCCCACCTCTATCTGTTGTATGTGTGTGTGTGTGGTAGCCCACCTCTATCTGTTGTGTATGTATGTGTGTGTGTGTGCTAGCCCACCTCTATCTGGTGTGTATGTATGTGTGTGTGTGTGTGCTAGCCCACCTCTATCTGTTGAGGAGGTAGGATGTCCTCTACATTCTCATGAAGCCTTGCTATCTTCTTGCTGATATTTTTGAAACATGTTGAAGGTACTGGAGGTTTAGCATCCCACTGTAGACATACAAGAAACTGGTAATGATCATCAACTCAACGCACATAAACTACCAATGTACACACCCACCACTCCATGTGCTCACCTTGCTGAGTGACTTGTTGATGGCTTCATCCATGATAGTCCGCAGCTTGTCTTGCAGTCTCTCACAATGGTGAGCTATATCCTACCAGCCACACCCACAACATGGAGGATGTGAGCCACACCCACAACATGAATGATGTAAAAGCCACACCCATTTGCATAGCCAACATGAAAGCTACGCTAGCTCAGCCCAAACAGAATGCACTCCGATACTCATCATCTAATTATTGGCCGGTGAGAGTATCACTTATTGGAGTTACACTATCGGAGGTAACACTATCGAAGGTAACACTATCAGAGGTAACACTATTGGAGGTAACACTATCGGAGGTGACACTTTCGGAGGTGACACTTTCGGAGGTGACTCTATTGAAAATTGGAGCATATTAGGACATATGACTGTCATTGTGTACTGTGACCCACGCATTTTTGTGTTTGGTTTATGGTCAGCTGTATCGTGTACTGGTACAGTAGTGACAGAGCTGTATCTAGCCGTGTACTGGTACAGTAGTGACAGAGCTGTATCTAGCCGTGTACTGGTACAGTAGTGACAGAGCTGTATCTAGCCGTGTACCGGTACAGTAGTGACAGGGCTGTATCTAGCCGTGTACCGGTACAGTAGTGACAGGGCTGTATCTAGCCGTGTACCGGTACAGTAGTGACAGGACTGTATCTAGCCGTGTACTGGTACAGTAGTGACAGGGCTGTATCTAGCCGTGTACCGGTACAGTAGTGACAGAGCTGTATCTAGCCGTGTACTGGTACAGTAGTGACAGGGCTGTATCTAGCCGTGTACTGGTACAGTAGTGACAGGGCTGTATCTAGCCGTGTACTATCACAGGAGTGACAGGGCTGTATCTAGCCGTGTACTAATACAGTAGTGACAGGGCTGTATCTAGCCGTGTACTGGTACAGTAGTGACAGAGCTGTATCTAGCCGTGTACTGGTACAGTAGTGACAGAGCTGTATCTAGCCGTGTACTGGTACAGTAGTGACAGAGCTGTATCTAGCCGTGTACTATCACAGGAGTGACAGGGCTGTATCTAGCCGTGTACTAATACAGTAGTGACAGGGCTGTATCTAGCCGTGTACCGGTACAGTAGTGACAGAGCTGTATCTAGCCGTGTACTGGTACAGTAGTGACAGAGCTGTATCTAGCCGTGTACTAATACAGTAGTGACAGGGCTGTATCTAGCCGTGTACCGGTACAGTAGTGACAGAGCTGTATCTAGCCGTGTACTGGTACAGTAGTGACAGGACTGTATATTAACTGACTAGCTGTTCCTCACCAGCCATCTGTGCTGCAGATCACTATCAGTTATTGTTACAGTTGCTAAGGAAACACAAGTCCAAGTGTTAGATCCGCCTGAAGACTAGCCCACAGTGCAATACTCACCAATCATCACTAACACACTAGCAACTCATATCTCACTACTACTACTACTACTACTACTATTAGTACTACTACTAGTGTGTACGCACATCAATGTATACCTGTTGGGCTCACCAACAATAGCAATAATAATAATAATAATAATAATAATAATAATAATAATAATAATAATAATAATAATAATAATCAGCAATTTAACACTCTACTTATCAGATAATTATAACAACCGCTTACCAAATCCTTGGTAAAGGGATCATACATGGCTAATCTACAATATCTCCCCTAGTTACCATGGTGACTGTATCAAACTGGCACAGTAGCACGTGCTGCTGTTTAGAGAGTCGATTCTGAAAGTACATTTTGAGGTCTGGAACCAGAAGAGCAATCGCCTGTAGACATCGCAGCATAATAGCTGCACACAAACACACATAGTCACACTCGTCACCAGTCATAATCATAGTCACACTCGTCACCAGTCATAATCATAACAACACTCATCACCAGTCATAATCACAACAACACTCATCACCAGTCATAATCGTAACAACACTCATCACCAGTCATAATCACAACAACACTCGTCACCAGTCATAATCATAGTCAGACTCGTCACCAGTCATAATCATATCCACACTCATCACCAGTCATAATCATAACAACACTCATCACCAGTCATAATCATAACAACACTCATCACCAGTCATAATCATAACAACACTCATCACCAGTCATAATTGTAACAACACTCATCACCAGTCATAATCATAACAACACTCATCACCAGTCATAATTGTAACAACACTCATCACCAGTCATAATCGTAACAACACTCATCACCAGTCATAATCATAACAACACCATCACCAGTCATAATCGTAACAACACTCATCACCAGTCATAATCGTAACAACACTCATCACCAGTCATAATCACAACAACACTCATCACCAGTCATAATCACAACAACACTCATCACCAGTCATAATCACAACAACACTCATCACCAGTCATAATCACAACACCAGTCACAATCACAACAACACCAGTCATAATCATAACAACACTCATCACCAGTCATAATCGTAACAACACTCATCACCAGTCATAATCATAACAACACCATCACCAGTCATAATCACAACAACACCATCACCAGTCATAATCGTAACAACACTCATCACCAGTCATAATCGTAACAACACTCATCACCAGTCATAATCACAACAACACCATCACCAGTCATAATCGTAACAACACTCATCACCAGTCATAATCATAACAACACTCATCACCAGTCATAATCACAGCAACACTCATCACCAGTCATAATCGTAACAACACTCATCACCAGTCATAATCATAACAACACTCATCACCAGTCATAATCACAACAACACCATCACCAGTCATAATCATAACAACACTCATCACCAGTCATAATCATAACAACACTCATCTGTGCCCACCCAGATGTCTCGCTGTAATGTTCTTGAGACCGACTGAACTGCTTGTGTTCATAGCTCCGGCTCCCAGCACCAGATCTCTCGTCCGCACGTTAAAAAACTAACACACATACACACACAATCACAACAATGAACAGAATAAGTCATGTGAAAGGAACTCGCACATTAACCACCACACCCACATGGTCAAAGCCACACCCCATGATTGATACCACACCCACATGGTTGACACCACAGCCGCTGTTGAAGCCACACCCCATCATTGATGCCACACCTCCACTTCTATCACCTTGATGATGTCGATGAGCTTGGTCATGATCTCGTTAATGAGCATCGGAAGACTGTCAGCATACGAACTGTATTCTAGCAGGCGCTTCACCAATAGTAGCACCGTGCTATACACACACACACAAATATACACTAGGAGGTGCTTCACCAATAGTAGCACCGTGCTACACACACACACACAAATATACTCTAGGAGGTGCTTCACCAACAGTAGTACCGTGCTACACACACACAAATATACTCTAGGAGGTGCTTCACCAATAGTAGCACCGTGCTACACACACACAAATATACTCTAGGAGGCGCTTCACCAACAGTAGTACCGTGCTACACACACACACACACAAATATACTCTAGGAGGCGCTTCACCAACAGTAGTACCGTGCTACACACACACACACAAATATACTCTAGGAGGTGCCTTACCAACAGTAGTACCGTGCTACACACACAAATATACTCTAGGAAGCGCTTCACCAATAGTAGCACCGTGCTACACACACACACACAAATATACTCTAGGAGGTGCTTCATCAATAGTAGCACCGTGCTACACACACACACACAAATATACTCTAGGAGGTGCTTCACCGACAGTAGTACCGTGCTACACACACACACACATATACTCTAGGAGGTTCTTCACCAATAGTAGCACCGTGCTACACACACACACACAAATATACTCTAGGAGGCGCTTCACCCATAGTAGCACCGTGCTACATACCACACACACACACACACACAAATAATAGTGCTACCCTTACAAAAATAGATATGTGCTGCATGTATGCCACATTTATAATGCATTCATTGCAACACATGTGCATATTGCACTTGTGCGTAATATGTAAGTAAAATGCACTTAACTGCAGCATGTGCCCTGCATGTATGCACAAGGAGAGTAGCATGCACACATGTAGTCTACACATGTGTCACATATATTTGCCTTGCATGTGTGCACGGTTTTATGTGCCACATGC
>WLWI01005745.1_pt1 | contig 10309 bp, 8 predicted proteins | sample 6701501 | NCBI WGS metagenome assembly WLWI01 (sample SAMN12718690, study PRJNA515312) | sponge metagenome | isolation source: marine sponge | host: Mycale hentscheli | place: New Zealand: South Island, Marlborough, Capsize Point | collected 2014-11-01
AAAATGTGGCGTGAGAGTAAAATATCATTCCCATATTGTACGACGAGTGTGATAAGTGATTTATTGCTTCTTTGAAATTTTTCTCAACCGGTTACAATACAATTTTCATTGATTTTACTCGCTACGCTCGCGCTACAAGGAGCGTACAATATAAACCGTACAATATGGGAGAATACAGAACGCTCGCGTGATGCGGAAATATTCAAGTAAAAATATCAAAGCTGCAATAAATATTATTATATATATTTATATATGTTAATAATTCCTAGGTCAACCAAGACTTGAGCCTGAAGTATTGTATGCAGAGGAGTACAAAATGGCAAGTTTTTCCTGTATTGGTCCTCCACAGTCTCCATATTGGGTCATAAATGAGCTCGTCTATAGTATCAGCAGACTACCTCCAAACCATCAGTTAATGTACATCAGTAATAATCATTCCGTCCTAACTATTCAGAATGTCTCACTTTCTAATAATGGGAGCACATATCAATGCTATTTAGATGGCATACCAAGCATTGTAGGCATTTTATTAGTGGGTAAGTTTGTGTGCCCCCTTAGTAAGTTGATGTCAAAGTTAGATATATAAAGAAGTTCAACAGACTAGCCAATTGCTAAATTAATTATTCATTTGCTACACTCTTTGGTTAGGTGAATTTAGTTCTAAATTAGGTAGTTCACTCTACCATTCATGCCAAATGTGCACTAACTCACAATCATGTTGAATATTTGAATGTATCAACTCTAATAGTTCCCTATTATAATTCTATTTGTGAGTTTAATCTTACACAAACACTATTATAAATTGTCATAGCTTTTTGCAATTTGTAGAACAGAAAAGGATAATGTCTACTATTGCTACACTTGCTCAAAATACTATGAAATCAAGTTATCCTGATGCTTCAGTACCAACTTTTCCTGAAGCTTCAATATCAACTTTTCCTGATGCTTCAACATCAAATTTTCCTCATGTCATTTATCCGAGCTCTCGTAAGTAACTAGCTACTCTCATGACAATAACTGAATGATAGTTATCTTCTTAGAAAATAATGTGAATCTCACAAAGTACCCTCAGTAATTAGTTTGTTGAAATGATAGTAAAAATATGTATTAATTTCTTTGTATATACATAATAGTTATACAAATTAAATCATTTTAAATCATATAGCTTATTGGGGAGGTAAATGCATTGGATGGAATAAGTTCATTGTTTTTTACCAACACATAGCCATATATCATAGCACAAAAAAATCCTGTGTAGAAATAAAATAGCGAGTTTAGTTTTATATTCACATGCAGAGAGTAGCTACCGGCCTTTCAAACACACTTTCTCATCCCCACGTGCTGGAGAATCTAGGCACACTCATCAGACAACCATAGAGTCATGTGAACTGTTATTACCACTTATGACATCATTAATATGTTTTGTGACTTACCCAATTATCACTCCAAATAAATTATCTTTGGATCTTATGTAGTTAATGCTGAGGGTTCACACTCTCGGTGCTTCATTTATCATAGGAGAAGACACAGAGACGGAGAAAGAGACAGTTATTGTTATTGAATGTATGCATTGTTTATCGTATTATTTTTATATCCATATAGATTGTGAGTTGTACCATCGCGAGTGTGCGTATGATTTGTGCACCTGGGCTAGTCCTGGAAATATGCATCGTTTCTTTTGCACGTGTGTGCCCTGGAACTTGTAAAGCTCAGACGGGCACTTGCACTTCAGTTCTTCTTGTCATATGCTATTTTAGTTAGTGTAAACTCTGTATCTCTTCGGGAGGGCTGGTTAGCTGGCAGCATTAGAGGATTCTGGTTGCAGTGACTAATACTCGCCCCAGACATGAGAGATCAGCCCAGAAGTTCAGGCGCCTGGCTACCATTTCCCACAATAGGCAACTAAATGAATAATTGCACGAGAATTAGCTATTTTAAGATGTACATGTAAGAGTATATTACAAACAATTACTAATAAGTCTGTTGGCACGAGTAGTTAGTATACACCGTAGAGCTAAGTACAAGAGTAAGTACAGACAGATATAATATCAATAAGTAATTAAATGATCTGAATCTCAACCTAGCAGGAACAAAATAACTGACCAGATACAATACTTAAAGAAAGGTAGCACAAGACCTCTTTACTTAACGAAAGAATAAAGGAAGGCTATGCTTACAAAAGAAATACAAAAAAATGGCTACACGTACACGTATAGGGAATTAAAACAGGAAATGACCTAGTAATCAAGGCATGTACAAAGTGTACTAAACAACATTGTTCAATTGCATTCCCAAATAATACATGTTGTGTAATCAAAACGAAGTATGTAGCTAGCTAATGGCATTTTGTGCATCAAGCAAGATTTCTCCTATTTAGCATCTTATTACGCCAGTATTAGCTATTTAGTAAAATCATTGAGATAGCTACTGTCATAATTTTTTTTTTTTTTTTTTGAGTAATTAAAGTTTCATGAAACGGGTACAAAAATATAAGCTTCCAAGCCTGAGATCCTCCCCCCCCCCCCCCCACCGCCACCCGCGTCCAACAAAAGCACACCGCCCCCCAGCAAACCAGACCCCCCCCCCCCCCCCCCCCAACCCCCCCCCCCCCCGCCCCCCCCCCCCCCCCCCCCCCCCCACTAGGTGCAAAAAAACAAAGCTTCCAAACCTGAGATCCCCCCCCCCCCTTCACTTAAGCCTTATAACCACCTCAAAATATGTACCTAACTAATTACACATGTATTTTTGACCAATCTAGACTCTTCAACAGATTTGAACACTGGTGCAATGGAAGATGAAATAGTAAGTATTTTAATAATGCATTAGGTAGTCCTTGAATTGGCAGCTTCATCATAATTCTAACCTAGCATAGCTATTAGCTATTTTTCAAATGGGTATTAAACTTAATTTTCTAATGTTGCTGCTACCTTTGTAATAATACGAAATTTATTTGGTACTAGATATCAAAATGTATTAAGAGTAGATTACATCACAATTTAATCAGCATTAGTTTAGCATTTATTTTAATAAAAACATTACTAACTTGTTAGCTACAGAAACAAATTTTACTCTAGCTAGTATTCAATGCTTATAGGAATCAGTGAATCAAAAATTAATAGTAAGTTAGCCAATAGGTAATTGAAAGTTTTGTAGTTATAACTAATCGTTACTACAATTACAGAAATTGCTTAATAATTTAGTTGCACTATCTCCTTTATATTCTAAATAAAATTAGCTCACAACATGATTTCAATGTTTATAAAACAATACAGAATGAGACTACAAGACGTTTCACGTGTTTGCAAGATAAGAGTAGCAACATACTATACACAACTAGATCTTATAAAATAATTTACTACATACTTAATTATTGTAGATAACTACTTCCACAAGGAATGATTTATTATGTCCATCATGTGGAGACTCCTTGCTTATTGAATATATCATAGGAAGTGTCCTACTATCCAGTGTGTTAACTGGAATTGTAACTTCACTAATTGGCTTTCTGATAGGAATTCGTTGTCAGAAGAATAAGTTAATGAAAAACACTAGCACTTCAAATGAAACTAATATACAAATCCATGCCACAAATTCTGAAGAGCAGGAAAACATTCCAGTGTATGAAGAAGTGAAGGAGAAAATTCAAGTTATTGATTGCAAGCAAAACATAGCCTATGAAACAATTACACTGTAAAATGATTACAGTAGTTAATTCTGTATTATATTGACTTTTGCTTTTAAAATTGTATTCGTATGTCTAAGATAACAACGCTGCAGAACTATTGTATATTTGTCATTTTAATACTGCATCACTTGGAAAACAATCCTGAAGTGAGTAAGACCTGTATAGCTAATAGCTACACAGAGTAATTTTGTAGCATTACATAATCATAAAATGTCTTTTCATGAGAATACTTTATGCATGTTTACAAGCATTACTAAATAACCATACTTTCAAGTATGCATTGATCCTTAAATATTCAATGGAGTACAAGAAAGTTCACCTTAATTTCACTTCAGCACATACTAATAGAAGAACATGGAATGAGATCTACGAAATGCACAGTAATACTAAATACACTCCAAAGCTACAAAACTGCAGCTAACTTTTATCTTGTAGTTATTGCATAGGGAATGTTAATAAAAGTAACTATATATTCTCTTTTGTTTGCTTAGAACAACATACACACTGACCCCATCTTTGAGGATTCCCCACAAAACTAATGAAAAATAAATAAAAAACCAACAACAATAAACAATAACAACTGCTAATAAAAGCATCAGTAGCTGGATATAGCTATTTCATAAGGTTACTGATAATTTGAAATTAAAAAATGGTATTCATCCTGCTGCAATTTTTCTTCTCAAACTATCATGAAAACGGTGTTTGAGGTGACCAGTTAAGTACCTAAACTCACTGGAAAGAAGTAACTTTAGAAATAGATTATAATTACATGCAGAATAAAATACACACAAGTGTATCAAACAAAGTGTATGATTGTTGTTGTGCAGCTAGAGTTTATCTAGTATCATCAATATTGTCAACTCTTGATTCTGGCCAGAATGGCCTCCAGTTTCTCACTAGGGTACACCTCATACTTGCCTCCTACCCTCACAGCAGCCATCTGTAAATTATAACAAAAGGAGGAAAAAAAAATTGCCACAATGTCAACTCAAGGTTCAAAATGCACTCTCAAAATACTCTCAATCTTCCCTTATCCGAACACTTCTCTCTACCCAGGCATTACCATAACCTATGTAAGTGATGATGATTTTTACTAGTACAAAACTTGATGCTTACCAATTTTTTTGTTTTTTTGTTTTTTTGTTGTTAATTTGGGGTTTGGGCAGGTTATTTTAATTCTAAAATGAGCTCCTTTTTAATTAAATTTCAATGAGCAGTAATTCATAGCTGTAGCAGGTATCGAGAGTGTAATAGTGTATATAGCTATTGTCTCAGTTATGGGCATTGTAAGTAGCAGGAAGTGTCTGGTGCCAATACGATTTACATACTCTAGCTCCAACATTCTCCTAAGTACCTCTAAATGGTTGCCGTAAGTTTATTAAAATCTGCGCACTTTGGCTGTTCATATATAACTTGGACAATAATAGAGGTAGGTGGGGTTTAATAACTGTCAGTCAAATTGAGGATTTGTGCTAACAAAATAGAAAATGAAACTCCATACAACCTTCTTGAACCACCCAGTTAGGTACCTCGAACTTTATATAGCATAAATTTAAACTATAAGGCATGAATGGTGTTTTTTTTTACTCTTTTCCTAGCTAAAAAAAATCAAAAAAAAAATTCACTATTTATGGTAATACTTGCACACCATAACCATAAAACTACGTATCTCTATAACTGAGTATGTTTTGTGTACATTGATAAACATGTTTATGAAACTATAGATTTCTAGCTTTCATACAACTGCACCTGAAAATATTGAAAAACAACAACAACACAAGTCTCTACTGTGCTGGACATACTACCTATATACATACATACATACATACATGTAGGCTTCATTCAACCTAAAGTCTCTACACATGAAAGGCCATTTTATGCACTTGATAATTGTTGAACCTCCTCAATTTCTTCCACCACTCTATCTCCCAGTACTACACACAAATATTACCTCTACATTGAGAGCAGTGAGTTTCTCTTCCATGACCTGCTTCAGAATTACCAGCAACTTCTCTTCAACTTCCTCAATCGTCATACTCTACACCCACACACATTTTAAGTAATAAAAATTGGGTAATTAACACGTATGACCGCAACTGCTGCTAGTTAAAATTAGTAAAGACCACAAACTTCCGGTTAAAAAAAAACAAAAAAAACACTAAGCAGTGAAAAGTATAGTTGTAGACAACAAAACTAATTGTAGCAAAAGCTAAATTAAGTCAGTATAGTAGCTGATCCTATCAATACTGTTGAATTTTACAATACTTTTAATGGGTACAAATGACCAGATCAACTGACACATCCTTGTAGTACACATGTATAACTTGTTTGCCACACAGCTCTCCTCCCTTATAACAAATGACCACCGGTACATAGAATTATTGAACTACCATGTAACTCAATACAATTCAGATGATACTCCCCACCAATCCCTAATGCGTAAAAAAAAGAAAGAAAAAAAAAGAAAAAAAGAAAAAAAAAGAAGGAATGGTATGGACACAGTACAGCAGGTGTCATTAAAAAGTTCCTTTAAAATATTACTATTAGTGTGGGCGCAAGAAATTCAGGTGGAAAAAAGACTTCAAAAATATAATTCCAGGAACAAACAACAGCAAAGGCCCTATGCCTACGGAGATGGAAGGGGAAAAGCATTTGCAGTTAGGTCTTTAGTGGCGGTGGTAAGTTATCTTGGTTGATTCACTGTTTTGCCTTTCGTAACAGAACTGTTCTTACTTGAGAATCTATAGTCAAATAGTCAAGACACTAAGAGAAAACAATGGAATGCCTTATTTAGTATAGTTCTGGTACAATGAAAGCGTACTTTGGAAAGGTGACCAGCTTAAAAAGAACCCATTGGTTTAGCGATCCTTACCCACACCATCCATGGAAATTCAATTTCTTACCCCTTGACAATCCTTTATCCAATAGTCAAGTCACAAAGTGAATAAACGTAAGTCTCGTGAACAAGTTTGTAAAAGGTTGCAAAACAATAGCACAAATGAATTTTTAAAAATGAACTAACAAATAAATATTATTATTAGCAGTTGGTATTCCAGTTTAAATTTCAGTCAGACCAGCTCGCTCACTATTTGTGCTGAAGCATATCACCAGTAGTACGGCTTTTGGAACTTTTTTTGGTGCCTACAGTATGGTTACACTTCGTGTGACAAATTCTTCAAGTAACGGTTGGACCTCAACATATCAGTTTTACAGAGCTTGAACTGGCACAGTATCATCATGTGTAATATACATAAGAGTACTGGAGAAATGTAAACGTCATTACTGTATATAATTCATCTACCCACAAATTTACACTGCACAAACACACACCTAACCGCGCGCACATACAATATTTTGTGCTAATTCTCTTGCAACCGCTAGCGGTTATGTGCACCTGGCAGAGCCAGGATGCCTATGCACTAAGCAGGCACTGTGAGCCGTGCAAGCAAAGCTCCTGGAGCCGGGCTAGGAACTCACAGAAAAACAGGCCTTTCCTCACAGCAAGTGGTGTGGGCACCCGAAGTCCCACCTGGACCATTGCTGTTTCATGAGAAAAGGCCTTGAATATGCACCCCAGCAAATGCCAGGCCCCAATCACAGCTGGGTGGACTGGTGTAAGGCAGGTGGAAAATCAGATGGAAAATTTTCAAAGTTAGGCTTGAACTCGGGGACCTCAGGCCCTGAGCCAAGGACACAAGCACTACACCACAGAGTCACCACACATGCACGCACACACACATAAACACACACACACAACCATACACACACATACACACACATACACACACACACACACCTTGTGATACACTTCTTGTAGAGATGACTGAGCACCTTCAGATCCAGAGCCTATGGCCTTAGCCTGGTACAGAGTGTACGTCCCAGATGGATCCAAGTGCCAACTGAAACAGAAAAAATACTGGATTTAGTTCCTATTCATATTTCAATAGCTGGCTAACACAGGAGGTTCAGCAAAAAGTCATAATATTATTATCATTTACTCTTGGTACATAGGTGAGTTGATCATACATACTGTACATTATGTGTGTATGAAAGGGTGTGAGTAACTGCCAAAACCAGCTTTGTAAGGACTTGAGATTGACCGTAGATCTTGGTAAATAATAAACACAAGATGCATTCTATTTAGAGCTCAGCCAGTGCACCACCCTCTCTCTCTTATATGCAAAGGAAAAAGGAAAACGGAAAATTTTGTTCACACATATTGAGAGTAATTATCATCAAATTACTATGAGCTAAAAACTGTAACAGTTTCACTAGCACACCCCACACAGCATGCAAATACATACATAAGGGAGGAAGCTGATAATATCCTGACAAGTGTAACTCAGTCTCAGGAGCCTGTAAACAAAAAATCGGAACTTTTTTTTTTTGATAAACGATTTTTTATATATTTCTTAGAGCAAGGCATGCGGTGAACGAGAAAGATTAAAATAGTAACGCGGTTGAATGGAACAGCCTTTTTTTTTTACCAAACGGCATGCCATTTTTTTTTATCGTGTGACGGCCATTCTAGAGAACGGAATTTACAACTATTCTTAGTGCCTACTGCATAATGAACAGCTGGGGAAAAAAAAGTTCAATGTGTATTAGCCACCGACTAAAAAGTGGTTGAATTTTCCCAGCTGCAACAAAAGGGAATATGGTATCAATCTATTCATACTTGTATTCTAACTGACCAGTTGGAAGTTCTATTAACCTATTTTATAAAGAGATTAAAAAAAAAAAGCATCTCACATTCCTAGGTACCGTATGTACAAGATTTGTCCCCATGCCGCATCAAATACTTTCCCGTTTGCTCTGTTCTAAACGTCGGTAGATACATGTTAGGCTACCCTAGTCAATATGCCTGTATCGAGAAACATCATGGGCTCACATAATGTATAAAATTATGGAATGGGTAATAGCATGTGTGCATTAATTTCAGCCATGTGTGTTCATTGGCTACAGTTTGCACCCATATTCAATACCATATATTATGCCAAACTGCAAGGTACAAGAACACCAAATAAGAAAATATTTCCTCCAAAAGATAATCCCAGCAATACCACAGTAAAGTATATTACTGCTATCATAATATTACGTTCATTTTAATATCAACAAATATCTGTAATTTCCAAAATGTAGCACAACAACAGGACTGTTATTATAATCACAACATTGTAGTCATATTTATACATCATGTTGACTCAAACACAGCAATAATTATAAATTAAGTGATTAACTCCAGAACATTTAAAGCACAAACTTGGGAACATCTTATAAAAAATCTATAAACAGTAAACAGTTTTATTAAATACCCAACACATCTTCACCCAAAAACACATCATCTATGTATGTATGTATGTATGTATGTATATATGTATGTATGTATATATGTATGTGTGTATGCATGTACGTATGTATGTATGTATGTACACATGTATGTATATATGCATATATGTATGTATATATGTATGTATGTATGTATGTGTGTATGCACGTACGTATGTATGTATGTATGTATATATGTATGTATGTGTGTATGTACGTACATATGTATGTATGTATGTATGTACGTATGTATAGGAAAATTAAGAATCAATTTAGGTATATGGTAAAGGGTCATACTAAACATAAACCACTTACAGTTGTGGCCCTTTGTCATCCACTCCACCAATCAGCAAGGCTGTCCCAAATGGTCGACTCTGTGAAAAAAGTTCACGAAATTGAGCGAACAAAGTGACTATATTAAACAAGTGAACCCGTAGTATAGCAACACTCTTAACTACATACACTAAATGGCAACAACACCATCTAACACACTCTGCACATCTACTGAGTGTATTAGGTATGTATGTAACTACAAGACGATGAGCACTGATCGTGTTTGAAAACTCCTATGAATTGAGTTATGTAAACAGAACAATTAGCACAAAGAAGTGGGAGGACAATATTAACTTAACTCTAATCAATGTTGGGAGAGACAAAACAAAGTGTGCATTCATATATTGGAAACCATACAATACTCATCACATATATAATAACAGTACCCAATTAATTTTATTGAGTTATACCACGTGCATTATCGTATATTTGGTATCCCCTTACCATAGGCTTCTCGTCATCATCCTCTCCGAACATCATGGCGAGGTTGGACACAGACTGAGTGACACTCTCCACAGACATGGGCTCGTTGTAGACGAACCAGTGATTCTGAGCATCCACACGCGCACGATCCACCATAGTGCGTGAGTCTGCAATCAGACCACTCATAGCACAGCCTATAGACAACACACACACACACACGTATGTTTTAAAGCATATGTTTAGATACGGTGGTAATAAGTATCGTGCACAGTAGCAGGACTTTTCTTGTGTATTTGCATGTGTGTGTGTTTGTGAGTGTGTTTGCATGTGTGTGTGTTTGTGAGTGTATTTGCATGTGTGTGTGTTTGTGAGTGTGTTTGCATGTGTGTGTGTTTGTGAGTGTGTTTGTATGTGTGTGTGTTTGTATGTGTGTGTGTTTGTATGTGTGTGTGTTTGTGAGTGTGTTTGTATGTGTGTGTGTTTGTGAGTGTGTTTGTATGTGTGTGTGTTTGTGAGTGTGTTTGTATGTGTGTGTGTTTG